>Ga0076314_118_pt1 | contig 9236 bp, 9 predicted proteins | sample RifGroC1_FD_68025 | JGI IMG/M metagenome (GOLD analysis project Ga0076314, IMG submission 68025) | candidate division WS6 bacterium GW2011_GWC1_33_20 | reverse complement strand
TTATTTATACTTCCTTGCTCAAACCTATTTATCTCATCTTTATCTTTAAATGTATCATTAGGATTAAGTAACATATGCTCTAAGAAATGTGCTGTACCTCTTGGTACACCCTCTTGATCTTCATATGCACTACCTGCTTTATGAATAATTGCAAAATCAAAATTACTTGTTGCTGGATTATCTAAATGTAAGACCTTCATACCATTATCTGTTTGGTATGTCTTATATGTAATATTGTTATACCTACTCTTAAACTTTGATATTAATTTCATATTACTAATCAATATTTTAATGCTATCATTATATATGAATATTACTAAAAATATACTTACAGAGCTTAAAAGTCACAAAAACAAAGAAAAGGAAGAATTCTTTCCAAGATTCTTTAAAACGGGAGAGGGGGAGTATGGGCAAGGAGATATCTTCTGGGGTCTTACAGTACCCAATATTCGTAGTATTGCTATGAAGTATTACAAAGATATATCCTTTTATGAGATAAAGGAGTTAGTACAAAGCCCGATACATGAGGTAAGGCTAACAGGATATTTAATTCTTACATATAAATTTGAAAAAGCTGATTTAGAAAACAAAGAGTGCATTGTAGCCTTCTATTTAGATAACTTAGAAGGTGTAAATAATTGGGATATTGTAGATCTTTCCTGTTACAAGATATTGGGTGAGTACCTAATTCTAAAACCTGAAATGAAGGGTGAGTTATACAAATTGGCTGATTCAAATAATCTTTGGAAAGAGAGAATTGCAATTGTATCTACCTATGCCTTTATCAAAAGGGGGATGGTTGAGGATACTTTAAAAATTTCAAAAAGATTACTAAATCACAAACATGATTTAATACATAAGGCGATTGGTTGGATGTTGAGAGAGGTTGGGAAACGTGATACCATTGCTCTGAGAGATTTCTTAGACAAGAATTTACAATATATACCTAGAACAACATTAAGGTATGCAATTGAAAGAATGGATAAGGATGAAAGACTTAGATACTTAAATACTAAATAACTTAAATATATTAAAAATGAAAAAAACAATTTTAATTATGGCTGTACTTCTTCTTTCTTTTCAGACTACATATGCTTATTCCTTTAAAGATGTTAGTACACATAACTTAGAATCTGATTGTTGGATAGTATTTGAAGAGAATGTTTATGATATTACAGAATATGTACCATTAAACGATCTGGATATAGATATTAGAACTATGTGTGGTAAAGATGTAACAAGGGATATTGCTTCAACAGCTGTAGAAGGAGAAGATTATAAAACTAATACATACAATCTACTACAGCAATATTTAATAGGAAATATTACTTTGAACAATGGAAATACTCTAAATACATCTAAAGAGAATCCATACAACCTTGTTATTCCTCTACTTTTATCTATCATACTGTATTGGATTCCATATATGATAATAAAGACAACAAAGAAACTATCTTTATTAAAAGGATTTAATGGCTTCTGGAATACAATGTTATTTCTTTTTCTCCTTATCCCTACCTTTGGTTTTGGTATCCTTATGATATTGAAATATCATGTCCCTGCTCTATCCAATATACGTTTTAATTTCCTCTATTGGCATGTAGAACTATCTATCTTTATGGGAGTATTAGGAATAAATCACTTTCTTCAAAGGTTTCCAATGTACTTAACTCAACTTAAGAGAAGAAGAAATAGTTAATACTTTTAAGTAAAAATCAGTAGTCTCCATATGTGAGATATATTTAGATATTCAAAGTATCTAAATCTAGTAGTATAATCATAGTATGGAATATAAAGAAGAAAAAATTAGTAGAGAGTTGATAGCATTTTCGGATCAAACCATATTTGAATCTTCTCAGAGGACTGGAGAAGTAATTCGTGCAAACCCATTAAATTTCAATATTGAAAAATTACCTGATTCAATTCAACCAGAGCTATTAGAAACCTTGAGTATAATCCTTGATAAAACAGTAGCTGAAGATATATATACTGACACTACTGATGATGAGTTAAATGCTGTTAACGAAGCACTAAATCATAGAATAAAAAATTGGGGATGTGATATTAAAAGAGTTTTGGATGTAACTCTCCTATCAAAAATATTAACAAATAGAGAATATACAACTAAGTTAGTTAACAATGATTTACTTAGGGAGTTATTAACTAATAATCATACTGAAGATTTGTCATATATATGGCTTTCTTCATTGAGGCAGAAATTGGTCTCAGAGAAAGAGTAATATTGAACTTCTTTAGATATTTAAATATACTTTAAATATATTAAGTTTAAGTGAATATAAATATGTGGTACATACCATTAATATTAATTGGTGTTGTAGCTTTAGTACTAATTAATCTTTACAACTCTTTAATAAAACTAAAGATGGTTGTAAATGAGGCTAGCTCAGATATTGAGACATTTCTAAAGCAGAGATATGACATGATTCCAAACCTTGTTGAAATTGTAAAAGGTTATGCTAAACATGAAAAAGAGCTATTTGAAAATGTAGCACAACTAAGAACGAAAGCTATGGAATCAACTTCCTTAGAAGACAAGATGGCATTAGAAGGAGAGTTAGAAAAAGGTTTAGCAAAAATATTCGCTATTGCAGAAGCATATCCTGAATTAAAAGCTAATGAGAATTTCTTAAACCTACAAGCTAATCTTAAAGATTTGGAAGATGAGATACAGAAATCAAGAAGATTTTACAATGGTACAGTTAGAGACTTTAATACAAAGATAGCGGTATTCCCTAATAACCTTGTAGCAGGAATCTTTGGTTTTAAAGAATTCCCATTCTTTGAAGCAACAGAAGAAGAGAAAAAGAATGTTGAGATTAAGTTCTAATTCTTAACTCAATGAAGAAATTTAATATCCTCTTAATACTTCTAGGTATATTACTTTTTACATCCCCTACTTTTGCACAAGAGGATAATGAAAGAATTTTGGAGTATACAAGTGATATTGTTGTTAACAGTGATGCAACGATAGATATTAAAGAAGAAATTACGTTCGAGCCATCTTCAATAACTGCTAGGCATGGCTTGGAGTGGCAAGTACCATACATATATGCAGTAAGCGGAGCTAAAAGAAAAACGGAGTTAAAAATCAATAGTGTTGTATATTATCCATTAAGTAATCCAGAAGAGAAATCAAATGATATTTACTCAAGAAGAGATGAAAATGGTTGGGCAATACTAAGAATTGGAAATCCAGATGTATATATAGAGGGTACATATGTGTATGTAATAGATTACACATTAAAGTACTCAGCTATTTCATATTTTGAAGATAATGATGAGGTATATCTTAATATCATTGGTCCAGGATGGAATATACCAATTGAAAATGCATCGGCAAACATAAAATTACCAGGAGAAGCGTTAGATACAATCTGTTATACAGGTCCAGATGAATCTAAATTACAAAATTGTACTATTTCTAAGATTGATGACACTACATACACAGTAAAACCAAATACTGTACTACAACAATACGAAGGATATACTGTTGCAATTAAGTTATCAAAAGGTGTAATTGAAGATACAACTAAAGAGCAGTTAGTTTTAACAATATTAGCAAATATTGGAATTCTTCTTCCTATACCTATTGGAATATATCTATTCGGTTTTTTAAAGAAGAAATATAAGAATGAAAGATTAACAATTATTCCAAATTATAAACCAGAGAAAGATATGGATTCACTGCTCGCCGGTACACTTCTAACGGGTAGTTATAACTCAAAATATATTACTGCAGTCCTTATTGAATTGGCTACAAAAGGATATTTTAAAATACGAGAGTATGAAGATAAGAAGTATGAATTTATTAAAAAAGATAAAGATGGAAGTGATTTACCATCACATCTTAAATCTCTATTTGATGCAATATTCGCTCATGGTTTAATAGTTCCAATAAAGAAATTAACTAACTTCTACAGTACTGCTAATAGGGTATATGGAGAAGGATACCAGTATCTAAAAGATAATGATTTCTTATCTACAAAATCGATTACAACAAAAAGCATCTTTATTATACTCTCTATAATTCTTGTATTTACTCCTATTCTATTTGGCTATGCCTTTATTAATGTACTAGCAATTGGGTGGATGATAGGTTTCATTATTTCTGGAATTCTTCTTTTCATATTCTCTTTAGGTGTTGATATTAGAACAGAATATGGTAATAAAAGATATCATCATTTACTAGATCTTAAAATGTATATAAATACTGCTGAAAAACATCGTATAGAGTTTCATAATGATCCAAAAAAATATAACGAAGTATTTGAAAAGTTACTTCCATACGCAATGATATTTGGGTTAGAAAAGAAATGGGCTAAAGAGTTTGAAGATATATACACTCAAACACCTGAATGGTATGAAGGTAATTTTACTGCCTTTAATGCTTACTATCTTGCAAATACATTAGGTACATTTAATTCGAAAGTTGCAGCTTCTTCCGTCCCTCCTTCTAGCTATGGTAGTAGTGGTGGATTTAGATCAGGTGGTTGGAGCTCAGGTGGTTCTGGTTTTGGAGGTGGTGGAAGCTCTGGTGGTGGTGGAGGGGGTTCAGGTGGTGGTGGTTGGTAATATATATTAATATATCTGAATGGGTATACTAGACTTTCTAAGAGGTTCTACAATTAATACAACATCTTTCTCTCAACTACATAGAAAAATTGTAAATCTGAGATCGGGAAATCTGTATTACTTTCCATACAATTTACCTCAAGCTATACAATTTCCCTCTGATTTCTGGAAAGATTTAATAAATATATATAGAAAGACTAATACTGATGGATTAGAAAGAGCATTCTCTGTATTTTGGGCAGATGGAGAAGTTGTACTAACAGAAGTAAATACAGGGTCTAATAGGATGGTAAAAAGTGGAGGATCAATTCAAGTTAAATACTCTCATCATCCAACAAGAAAAGGATATGCAAGAAAGGAATTGTATTTAGATAACTCACTATTAAAAAGAAAAGATATCTTCTTTAAAGATGTACCTAAGAGTTTAGAAGTACAATATTTATTCAATATTCATACACATCCTAAACATACAAAGGAAAACCAAGAAATATATTACAATTTCTTCTCTGCTCAAGACATTAACTCTCTACTTTCATCTAAAGCAATTATAACTGGATTAGTAACAGACAAGCTTTGGTTACTTATCAGAACTACAGAAACACCATCAGAGATAGTTAATTTAACAGATACTAAAGTAACCCCTGCATATGTGGAAGGGACTCTTCATATGGGTTTGTATAGGGCTGATTTTAACAAGAAAGCATATAGATACAATCTTATTAAAACTTAACTACTTTACTGTTACAGACTTTGCTAAATTCCTTGGCTTATCTATATTATTTCCTAATTCTTTTGCTAAATAGTAGGAAATTAATTGAAAAGGTATAACATTACTAATAGATTTCAACTCATTACTATCTGCTACCGTAATAAAGTAATCAAAACAATTCTCATCCTGTTTATCCCCTATACCAATTGTAATAGCTCCCCTAGCTTTAACCTCTTGTGTAGCTGATATTAAGTCTCTAACATTAGAATCATTTGAAATAATGGAGATAACTGGAGTACCCTTTTCTATTAAAGCTATTACACCATGTTTAAGTTCTCCAGCTGCAAAACCTTCAAAATGTTTATATGATATTTCCTTTATCTTTAATGCTCCTTCCTGTGCTATATGAAAGTTCTGTCCTTTACCAAGTATGAAGAAATGTTCTTTATCTTTCAGTACCTTAGTAATCTTTTCTATTTGTTTAAATGTTTTATTATTAAAGAAATCCTCTAGATTAGTCGAGAGTAAATATATTTCTTTTTTAGCTTCTTTATATTTACCAATTACTGTTTTAGAAAGTAAATATCCAAATGATATCTGAGATGTAAATACCTTTGTAGAAGCTACACATATTTCACTACCAGCATTAGACATAAAGAATGAATCTGAAAGCCTTGATAGGGTTGAACCAGGCATATTAATAATACTAGAGATATATACACCCTGCTTCTTTAATATCTCAATAGCTTCAAGTGTATCTGCAGTTTCTCCACTTTGAGATACAGCGATTACAGTATCATTCTTATCTATTAAATTTAAATATGATTCAGTCTCGTATGACTTAATAGAGATAGCGTTAAGGTTAGCAATCTTTCTTAAATAGTAAGCTATTTGATCTGCACTATATCCCGCAGTACCTGCTCCTATTGTATATATACTTTTAGATTTTTTTAATCTATCTACCAAAGGCTTAAGTTCTTTCTGAGAGTAATTTGTTGATTTCAGGATAGTACCTTTCTGTTCTACTATTTCTTTAATCATGTAGTGGTCATAGTCGCCTTTGTTTATTTCTATATCTAACTGTTTCTCTTCTCTTGGTTTTCTGTTTATATACTTCTCGGAATATATATCATATATCTTGTATTTATTATCTTTTATCTCAATTAACTCTCCGTTATTAATCTCAACAATATTTTGACTATATTGGTTAAAAGCTAATGGATCTGATGCTAGATATACATCTTTCTCTTTTGTACCAAGTATAAGGGGACTACCATTTCTAATTGCTAATATTTGATCTTGTTTACTATCTAATACTATTACAGTATTCCTACCATCTAATTGTTTAAATGCTTTTACTAATGCATCTCTTAATGTCTTACTACTCTTTCTCTCATGTTCTACTAATTTAACAATTACTTCTGTATCTACCTGTGTTTTAAATACGTACCCTAAATTCTCAAGAGATTTTTTTAATTCAGTATAATTTTCAACAATACCATTTTGAGCAATTACAAAAGAGTTATCAGTTGAATAGTGAGGATGAGCATTAGTAATTGTTACTCCACCATGAGTGGCCCATCTAGTATGACCAACTCCAGTACTGATAGATTTTGATTCAATAGGTGACTTTTCAGGAAGATGTCCTACATCCTTTGTTGTTTTAATTTTACCATTCTCAATTGTACTTATTCCCCAAGAATCATATCCTCTATATTCTAATCTTTTTAATCCTTGATGAATTATATCGGGAGCATTTGAGCTACCCATGTATCCAAAAATACCGCACATATATTTAGTGTTTATATCTTATCTATGGGAATGTAAATTGAGATTCTTTTTGTATATTTGTAGAACTCATTTAGGTTGTTACAACAACCTGAAGGTATCCGCTGATTATTCGATATCCTTCGCCTCGTAGTCTATATAGACCCAGCCGCTTCAGTTAATTAATTCCCTCATCCATTATACATAGATTCTCAAGAATGTTAATTCTTTCTCTTAACTAAGGAAGCATAGTACAAGAGATTAAGAAGAGAACTTAAAAGGGCTGCCACATATGTAAAGGCTGCTGAGTAAAGAACCGATTTAGCACCAGAGATTTGATCCTTACCTAGTAATTTATATTTTTTAATAAGGGCTAAACCTCTTTTAGTTGCATCAAGTTCAATAGGGATGCTGATAAATGCAAATAGTGTTGATCCTGCAAAAAGGATTAATCCAATTTCGGATAGCTGAAATAGTTGTAAAATAAGACCAAGGATAATTAGGATATATCCTACTTTAGAAGTAATATTAATTATCGGAACTAACCCAGTTCTTACTTTGAATAAAAAAGAAGAAGTAAATTTCTGTTGTACATGTCCAAACTCATGGGCTACAACAGCAATATCCCCTATTGAAGAATTCTTTGAAGATGTTGATAAGGATACAATATTTCTTTTTGGGTCAAAATAATCAGACAAAGCCTTACCCTTTATTTCAATATCAACAGGAAAATCTTCACCTTTCATAATTATCTCTGCCGATGATTCTCCTGTTTCTCCTGTACTAGACGGTATTTTAGAATACTTAGAGTACGAAGTAGAAATCCATATCTGTGCAATAGCTGCAAAGAGTAACGCAGGAAGTAAATAAAGATAGTAAATTGGGTCGTAAAACATATGAATATATAAAAGAGTTTAACTTTTACTTTCAAATGGGATATATAGAAGAAGAGCTATAACTGCTCCAATAGTTGCAGTTATTACTTGAATGTATCCCATTGAGGTTAAAAATATTTGAGGTAATCCTATTGTATCTATTAATATATTAACAACTATGTATAGGAATAGTGCTTTTAAAATAACACCTATCATAATGATAAGTGAATTCTTTTTTAAGGTTACAAAATATCCAAGTATACCGTTAGAAATCATTATAAAAGGCATAAGATACAGTAGAAAAAATGTAGCTCCTTCAAATAGTAATCCTGCCGATGTTGCTGCTATTGAAGGAAGTAAATATACAGGGATTGATTTTTTAAATCCATATTTAAGTGAAGAGTAGATAATAAGGGTATTGATAAAACTACCTATGAGTAACTGTGGCTTCCCTATTATTAATGGTACAAAGAATGATAAGACATATATTGAATAAAGGAGTATCTTCTCTGTATTTAATCTCTCTCCAAACAGCTCTTTTTTTAATGTAGTAGATATTTCCATAAAGATAATTTAACATATACAAAGTAATATTTGAAGTAAAAACGATGGAATTTAACAAAGCAAAGAAAAGCCTATGTATGTTAGCACCATCCTTTGTATCAATATATGAATATCCTGATATTGTGTATAGATTAAGAGCATTAGGCTTTGATAAAGTTGTAGAAATAACCTTTGGAGCGAAAATGACTAACCTTTCTTACTACCAAATACTTAAAGAACAGAATGATAGAACATGGATATCATCTCCATGTCCTACTCTAGTTAATGTAATTAAAGGTAAATATCCTCATCTAATTAGAAATTTAGTTCCTGTTCATTCACCAATGGGTTGTATGGGATTAATAGTAAAGAAATATTTCCCAGGATATGTAAATGTATTTGTAGGTCCTTGTTTAACTAAAAAAATGGAAGCCCAAGAGTTAGATAGTGTAGATGAAGTACTAACATTTAAAGAATTAGACGAGCTATTTAAAAGTAAGAATATCCCAGAAAAAATTACTGATTCAAGATTTACAATTACCTTTGATAAATTCTATAACGACTATACAAAGATATATCCTCTCTCAGGTGGGCTGTCTGATACACTCCAATATGAAGACATATTAAAAAAGAAAGATATTCTTGTTACAGAAGGAATGGCAAATATCATTAAGATACTTGATGACTTTAAAGATGGATATTATAAAAATTATAAATTTCTTGATCTTCTTGCTTGTGAAGGAGGGTGT
>Ga0076314_111_pt1 | contig 62626 bp, 70 predicted proteins | sample RifGroC1_FD_68025 | JGI IMG/M metagenome (GOLD analysis project Ga0076314, IMG submission 68025) | candidate division WS6 bacterium GW2011_GWC1_33_20 | reverse complement strand
AGTAGGTATAACAATTTGTTTTTTGTTAGAAATGCATAATAGGAATAATTGTTATCTATTGCATAGTCGAATAAAGTTTCACTTGTAAGTGGAGGAGTTTCGTCATCTATGGAATTTAAATAAAACTTGTGATTCTCCTGAGTTAATCCGGTAATCATAGATATATGAGAAGGCATTGTCTCGCTTTGTTTAATGGTTTGCATGTCAAGAGTGAAAGAAGTATCAGTTTGTTGTAATTGTAAAAGTAAAACGAAAGTATATTTGAGGATTTTAATAAATAAATCTAAGATTTTCATTAAGTGAAGTATATTTAAATAAATAGGCTTAATCAATAGTATATATGTATTTTATGGATAAATTAGAGTATTCTTAGGATGAAATATTTAAGGGTATTTATTAGAAAAAACCTTTTTGTGTGGGAATTTCCAATTGTTTTGTTCCTGTGATATATTAATTTAATAATTAAGAATCAATTATGTTTAATATAGTCAAAAATATACTTAAGCAAAACAGCATGAAAGTACTTGATGGGCTGTATCATGAATATTCTTTCTTTGGATTTCGAAATAGGCAAGCAGAGGGACATTTTGCTCTGAATCAAAAGGCAAAATCGCCAATCATAGTTGCATATATTGCTCAGGCGATTGCAAAGACTAAAGAAATAAAAGAAGATATATCCTTTGTAGAGTTGTTTTGTGCAGATGCATATTATGCAATGATTGCAAGTAGGTTAGGAGCCAGAGAAGTAACTGGCGTTGATAATAATAAGGATCAATATGCTGGGTGTAATAAAGTAAAATCAATTGCGAAGAAGCTTGATATCAGAAATTTCTCGTTTATTGACGCTGATATAAACAAGCTATCGACTAAAAACAAATATGATATTGTAGCAAACGTTGGAGGACTATATCACGTAAGTGATCCTGAGAGGATATTGGAAAAATCTTATTCTATTGCTAGGCATTATTTAATAGTTCAGTCAGTTGTCTCACTAGCAAACAAGAGACTAGATTATTTCGAAGAACCTGCGCCAGGGTGGGATTGGGGATGTCGATATAACCCAGCATCGTTTGACAGGATGATCCGAAGTAAGGGCTACAAAATTGTCGACTATCACTTCAATGAATTGAAAGGTAATAGTCGTCCTGAAGACCGAGGTAGTGTTTACTACCTCATAGAAAAATAGCAGTTTGATACTTTATGATTCATTTTACCCCTTCTTTACAGAAATTTTGGATTATGGTTAGTGTACTATTTTTATGGTAGAAGCTGAATTGTAAGATTTACAGAGAGATAAAATTTGTTATTATAATAAGTAGTAACAGGAGGAGCAGGATTCATAGGATCTAACTTCATTAGATATTGGTTAAATAAATATCCAAATGACCATATTACTAATCTAGATAAATTAACATATGCAGGAAATCTAGAGAATCTCAAAGATATCGAAAACAATACCAATTACAAATTTGTAAAAGGAGATATATGTGATAAAGAATTGGTAATGGAAATAACAAAGGGAATGGATCTAATAGTACATTTTGCTGCCGAATCTCACGTAGATAGAAGTATAGAAGGACCAGAAGAATTTGTAAAAACAAATGTAGAAGGAACTCTAAACCTACTAGAAGCAGCATTACAAAGAGGAGGAATAAGGTTCCATCATATATCAACAGATGAAGTATTTGGAGAACTACCATTAGATAACCCTAAAGCTAAATTCCATGAAGGAATGCCATACTCCCCTAGAAGTGTATATTCAGCATCAAAGGCTGCATCAGACCATTTGGTAAGAGCATACAATGCTACACATAAACTACCGATAACGATATCTAACTGCTCTAATAACTATGGACCATACCAATTCCCAGAAAAACTCATACCATTAGCAATAACTAGAGCAATAATGGGTGAAGAAATACCAGTATATGGAGAAGGAAATCAAGTAAGAGATTGGATACATGTTGAAGATCACTGTAAAGGAATTGAGCTATGTATTACAAAGGGAGTAATAGGAGAGACATACCTCTTTGGAGGAAATGGTGAAAAACCAAACATATGGATAATAAAGAAAATATTGGAATATTTAAATAAACCAGAATCGCTAATAGTACACGTAGGAGATAGAAAAGGACATGATTTGAGGTATGCAATAGATTTCTCGAAATCTAATAAAGAATTAGGGTATAATCCAACCAAATCAGTGGATGATTGGTTAAAAGACACAGTAGATTGGTATGTAAACAATCAACAGTGGTGGGAACCCCTAAAACCAAAAGCAGATATACAAGCGGAAAAGTATTTAGAAAAAAGAATATAAATTAATACATTTTAACAATGAAAGCATTAATACTAGCAGGAGGAAGAGGAACAAGACTAAGACCATTAACACACACTAAAAACAAACATATGTTACCGATAGGGAATAGGCCAATGATAGAAAGAATCATACTAGATGCAATAGATTTAGGAATAAAAGACATCATTATAAACATCAATAAAGGAGATAAAGAAATTCCAGAACTACTTGGAGATGGAAAAAGGTTTGGTAAAAGCATAAAAATTCAATACATTGAACAACCAGAACCAAATGGAATGATGTATCCAATTAAATTAGCAGAAAAACTAATAGGAGACGAGGAATTCCTCTTCTCTGCAGGAGATAATATCTTAGCAGGAGGTCTTAAACAACACTATGAAGATTTTAAAAAGAAAAAATCAGATGCCCATGTACTAGTGGTAAAAAGACCAGACTATCAAAACTTCGGTGTAGCAGTAATGAAAGATGGAAAGATAATAAAGACAGTAGAAAAACCAAAAGAATTTGTAAGTGACCTTGTACTCTCTGCTATATATTTCTTTACACCATGTGTATTTAAAGCATTTGAGCATGTAAAACCAATAGATCCTAAAGGAACGGGAAAACCAGAATACTACCCACCAGTAATTAATAACTGGTTAGTAGAGAATGGATATACAATGACTGCATCAGAAGTAACAGGATGGTGGAAAGATACAGGAGCACCTGAAGACATAATACTTGCTAATAGGTTAGTACTTGAAAGAGAAGTCCTTGATATATGTGAAGGTAATGTAGTTGATTCTAAGATAGAGGGGAATGTAGAAATAAAGAAAGGAGCACAGATAAAGAACTGTACACTAAGAGGACCAATCTCTATCGCAGAAAATGTAGTATTAGAAAATTCGTACGTAGGACCATTCACTTCAATAGGAGCAGACAGTATTGTAAAAAATGTAGAAATAGAAAATAGTATCCTAATGGGTAACTGTAATGTACATGATCTAGACAGAAGATTAGACAGTTGCTTGATAGGGTGGAATGCAGAAGTAACAAGTAAGAATACACATCCTAAGGCAGATTCTATGTACATAGGTGATGACTCTAAAGTAGAAATAAGTAGATAACATATTAAGAAATAAAAATGGAATTTAGAAAGTTAAGTATTCCAGGTTTAGTATTAATTAAACCAGATGTATTTGGGGATAGTAGGGGTTTCTTTAAAGAAACCTACAATGAAGAAAAGTTTAAAGAAAATGGAATAGATATTAAATGGGTACAGAGTAACTACTCAAGATCTACGAAAGGAGTACTAAGAGGATTACATTGGCAGAAAGAACCATTTGCACAAGACAAATTAGTAAGAGTAGCAACAGGAAGAGTATTAGATGTAGCAGTAGATATAAGGGTAGGCTCTCCTACATTTGGCCAATATGAAGCAGTTGAACTATCAGATGAAAACCATAATATATTTTTAGTTCCAAAAGGTTTTGCACATGGTTTCTTAGTATTAAGTGAAAGTGCGGATTTTGAATATCAAGTTAGTGCACCATACAACAAAGAAAGTGAAAGAGCTTTAAATTGGAAAGATACGGATACGAATATAGATTGGAAATTAGAAGGAGAACAACCCCTATTATCTGAAAAAGATAAATTAAATCCTTTTCTTAAAGATATAAACCCTGAAGAACTTTTTAAATTTGTACATCAGTAATATGAAGAAAGTACTAGTCTTTGGCTCAAGCGGAATGCTGGGTGATTACCTCTGTAAACTTTTACAAGAGAAGGGTTATGAAGTAGAGAGGAGCGATAGAGCAGAAGGTGGTATAGATATAACTGATGAACAACAAGTAAGAGATACTGTATATGAATCTAAAGCTGAATATGTTGTTAATTGTGCTGCATATACAAATGTAGAAAAAGCCGAAGATGAGAAGGAAATAGCATTTAAGGTAAATGCAGAGGCTCCTAAGTATATGGCAAATACTTGTAAAGAATTAAATATACCATTTATACATATTTCTACAGATTATGTATTTGGAGAAAACAAAGAAGATGGATACACGGAAGAATATAGAAACTTTAACCCTTTAAATGTATATGGAGAAAGTAAATTAAAAGGAGAAGAGAATGTACTTGGCATTAGAAGAAAAAATAGGACCAGGTATATATCATGTATGTAGTAAGGATTCTCTTTCAAGATACGAATTTGCAAAGGAGATACTTTCTATGCAAGATATAAAGACACCAATAAAGGAATGTAAATTAGAGGATTTTCCTCGCAAGGCAGTTGTTCCTCACACATCAATACTACTAAATACTAAGCTAGATGAAGCAAGAACCTCAGCAGAGATGTTAGAAGAGTATTTTAGTGATAAAATTTAACTGATGTTAACCACAATAATCTACATAATATTAGGGATATTGGCTCTCTCTGGAGTTATCCTAACCCTCTTTACTCTTCCAGGGGTATGGTTAGTATACATGTCTGTATTCATATTAGCTTGGATGGGTAATTTTGAAATAATTACACCATTAATATTAATAATACTATTCATACTCTCTTTACTCTCCACCCTTATTGATAACATTGTAATAGCTATGGGAGCTAAGAAGTTAGGAGGAACTAAATATGGAATGATAGGGGCAATATTAGGAGGCTTTGTAGGATTAATAATAGGAAATATACCGGGAATGTTTCTAGGACCAATATTAGGAGCAGTTATCTTTGAACTAATATTTGCTCATAAAGATTTTAAACAAAGTTTAAAAGCAGGAATAGGATCATTCATAGGAATATTAGCCGGCATTATCCTTAAAGTAGGATTTACAATAGGAATGATTGTATACGTACTCTCATTAGTGATCTAAAAGAAGAAATATATATAAACATCTGTTAATATATATATATATGCACTTAATAGTTGACTGTACAACAACCCAAAACCAACTAAGATACAATGGAATAGGACAATACACTAAAAACATTGTAAAAAGGTTAATTGAAAAAGACAATATAGAACTCACCCTCTTAATGTTTAACAACGAATCTACCCTCGACCAGTACCTTAAAGGAAAAAATGTAGAAATATACAGGATAGGGAAAGTAAAAGATTCTGATTATAAAAATATACTTCTCTACATTACAAAAATATTACCAGCTATTAAAAAGCTAAAAACACCTGAATCAATATACTTCTGTCCATACTTTTGGATAGGAATACCATCTCTACACATACCAACAGTATTAATGATACATGACTTCATACTCCCTAAATTCAATATATATTCTGAAAAAGGATATATACAAAATACAATTAAAAAGGTTATGTATTGGAGTGAAATGTTTAAAGCAAGATACTGTAAAGCAATATTAACAAACTCTAAACAAACAACAAAAGACTTTAGAAAATACTTCCCTACATATCCTAAAGAAAATATATACTCAATATATCTAGATGGAGAGGTACAAGAGAGTGAATATATAAATGGGTGGAACTCTAAACTACCACGTAACTATGAAGAAAGAGGATACTTCATATATATGGGAGGGACACCAGCAAAAAACAAAAATTCAGATGGAGTAATAAAAGGATATAGGGAATTTCTTGCTAAGGTAAACCATGATATTAAAGCACCATATTTAGTAATAGCAGGAAAAAACTTTACAAATGAAAAAGATATAAATGTATCAAAATTTAAAAGTAAAGTAGAATGTTTAGGATTAAAAGATAATGTCATATTTACAGGATTCTACGAAGATCAACACGTTAAACCATTATTAAGTAATTCAATATCATTCATCCACCTATCTCAATATGAAGGATTTGGAATAGCATTAGTAGAAGCAATGAGATCTAATACACCAGTTATAGCTCACAATGGGTCGTCATATCCTGAAGTACTTGGAGATAGTGGCTTACTAGTAGATGGATTAAATCCGGAAGAAGTAGGTGAAGCTATGCACAAGGTGTATAAGGATAAAAAGTTAAGGGAAGAATTAATTGAAAAAGGAAAAGAGAGAGCAAAACTCTTCTCATGGGATAATACTGCTAAACAAACCATAGAAGTATTTAGAAAGATAACTGCCTGTTAATTCCCTTTCATATACCCACAATCTGTAATACCTATCTAATACAATTACCTTACTTAAATCGTTTGATTTAGATAAAGTAATATACCCATTCTCAATACCATTAAAAGAATCTTTCTTTTTCTCTTTTACATATTCTTTAAAACTACCCTTCTTAAAATCTGCAACATACATTTTCTGTTCTAAAAAAGCATATGCATTTCTTAAAACTACATAATCACTCTTACAAATAATTGGAACAACAGTAGGAAAGACACCCATACTCTTTTCATTTAAATATATTGTAGAACTAAACTCATCCATACTCTGTATCTCCCTATGAACATACCTACAAGTTACAAATCCAAAGTCATATCCATATATACAATCATTACACTCCTGTAGAGTATTACTATTCCTATTTTGAATATTGTAAATAACTCCACCACCAACATATGAAAGCAGTACATTGCTATCATCTATCCAATATATATACTCAGGAACAAAGGGTGTATCAACAAGAAACTGTTTTGAATATATGTCCTCTGTATGAGGAAATATTAAAGAAAGGATGTAAAACAAGATAGCCTTAATCATACAAAAACATTAAAAATTAGGATGAGGATTCTCTCCAGTTAATCTCTTTGGATACTGAGTATAGCCAATAGTGGGAATACCATTCCAATCTATACCAATATATTCAACAGGATTAACATGTGTAGTAGAACTTAACTCTTTTCTAGTTTCAAAATGTAAATGATATCCTAAATTCTGACAATTCCATTTACCACTGTTACCACTAATACCAATTAGATCTCCCTTCTTTAAAACTTTACCAACACTCACATCATATCTCTCTAAATGAAAGTAGGTAGAATACATACCATTTGTATGTTTAACAATTACAAAATTACCACCCTGATTACACTCACCACCATATTTGTCATACCCAACCTTAACAACAGTACCATCACCAACTGAAATTACCCTATTTAATCTAGCACCAAAATCTATACCCTTATGAGGACATTGATATGCTGTACATCCATGCCACTGTGTTACACCAATATCCCTATCTATTGGAAAAGAGAATGGTTTCTTAACAACAGCTTTTACAAGGGTAGGTATCTGTATATCTTTTTTAACTACATACTCCACATCTATCCACTCCTTACCTTTTACGGAGGAATATATATTTAAGATTACTTTTACATCCTTTTGAGAAATATCTTCTTTAAATATATTTCTAAGAAAGAAAGAGGTATCGCTAAATCCAAAATTAATATTACTTTGAGAAATACCATTTACTTGTATGTATCCAGAGTAAGTAAACTTCATCACACCACTGTATGTATCTACCAAAATCTTCTCACATCTAAACCATGTTTTAGGATCAAAAAGAGAAAACATTTTACATTGATATATCTTTATTAAAGAATCTAAACTGTTTGTATACGTTCCATCAATGTCTAATGTAAGATATTTCTCCCAATCTAAATATGAAGTTTTAGAAATATTAATATTTAAATTGCAATCCCATGAGGTAACGGAAGTTACACCATTCTTAAGTAAAGAAATATTACAAGGTTGGAACTCAGTATTAACACCAAGAACAGAAGTAAATGGAATATCCTCTCTACAGTCAATATCACTAGGTAATTCATATTTTTCCTCAACAGGAATATCCACTGGAATCTCCTCCTCAATATCTTGGGTAGGTTCCTCAATTACAGGAGGTATTTTTTCTTCCTCTGGAGGAAAGTAAATAATGTCTTCACCGTAATACCCATGTTCAAGGTTTAGATAGAATTGGCCCATGAATTCATAATCATATATCGTTGAACCAATTGGGTAATACTTTACACTCCAGTAATATTTGTTGGTTTCTGTAAAAACAATATTAATATATGTATTAGTAGTTGGAGCTGTAACATGGTATGAAGTATGTAAGTAGGGATCTGTGTATACCTCTACAACATATTCATACCCAACTCCCTTGTTGTTCCATTGAAACAATATTTCTTTACTCTCCCATACAGGATTTGTACTTAATATTGAAAGAGAAAGTAATATTGGAAACATACATATATTTTAGAAAACGAATGTTAAAAAATGTTTAAAAGTAGTATATTTGTACTCTATAAAAATACTGATATAATCGATAGTTATGATAAAAATCCTAGAGAGTCTCTTTGACTCCAACGAAAAACAATTAAACAAAGTTCAGGTATTAGTAAACAAGATAAATACCTTGGAAGAAGAAATGAGTAAACTTTCAGATATTGAGCTAAGAGACAAAACTTTGTACTTTAGAAAAAAGTTAAGAATAGATTTAGAAACAGTAAGAGATGATTTCTACAAATACAACAAAGTGGAATTAAAAAAGAAACTAGATCAAGAGAAAGAACTACTTAGAGAAATATTACCAGAAGCATTTGCTGTCGTGCGAGAAGCATCTAAAAGAATAGCTAATCATAGACACTTTGATGTACAGGTAATGGCAGGATATGTCCTATTTGATAATAAAGTAGCAGAGCTATTCACTGGTGAGGGAAAAACACTTGCAGCTAATCTTCCATTGTATCTCTACGCGTTAACAGGAAGAAGTGCACACCTAGTTACAGTAAATGACTACCTTGCAAAAAGAGATGCAGAATGGACTGGACATATACTTAATAGCTTGGGAATGACTGTCTCCGCTATTAACTCTGGAACACAGTACAAATATATTACAGATGAGGAAGCTCTAAAAAGAAAGGGAGATGAAGCAAAGGAATTAATAGCTGAAAGAGAAAAGAAAGCAAAAGAAGCAGGAAGGCTTAAATATGATCATATGAGTGGAGTAAATCTAGTTGAATGTAGTAAGAAAGAAGCATATGACTGTGATGTGGTATATGGTACTAACAATGAATTCGGTTTTGATTACCTAAGAGACAATATGGTCTCTAATTTAGATGAGAGAGTACAAGGACCTAGATATTTTGCAATCGTAGATGAAGCAGACTCAATCCTCATTGATGAAGCTAGAACACCATTAATCATTTCTACTAGTGCACAAGCATCAAATGAAATGTATAAACAGTTCTCTAACCTAGTAAATTCTCTTAAGATTGAGACCCACTATTCAGTAGATGAGAAATCTAATTCAGTATCACTAACAGATGTAGGTATAGATGCTGTTGAGAAAGCATTGAAAGTAAAAAATATATATGAAGATCCACAATTAACATATCATTTAGACAATGCACTTAAAGCTAAAGAATTGTACAAACTGGATGATGAATATATGGTTAGAGATGGGGAAGTATTAATTGTTGATGAATTTACAGGAAGAGCACTACCAGGTAGGAGATACAGTGAAGGATTACATCAAGCTATCGAAGCTAAAGAGGGAGTAGAAGTAAAAAGAGAGAGTAGAACAATGGCTACAATTACATTACAAAACTATTTTAGATTGTATTCATACCTCTCTGGTATGACAGGTACAGCATTAACTGAAGCAGAAGAGTTTGCATCCATATATCATCTTGACACGATTGTTGTTCCTACAAACAGAAAAGTAGTAAGAAAAGATTACAACGATGTAGTTTACAGAACTCAAATGGGGAAGTTTAAAGCGATAGTGGAGGATATTAGAGAACATAATGAAAAAGGACAACCAGTATTAGTAGGTACTACCTCTGTAGAGAAATCTGAGGTCCTCTCTACAATGCTTTCTAAAGAAGGAATAGCTCATGAGGTACTTAATGCCAAACATCATGAAAGAGAGGCTAAAATAGTCGCTCAGGCTGGTCAGAAGGGATCTGTAACAATAGCTACGAACATGGCAGGAAGAGGAACAGACATTGCACTTGGAGAAGGCGTAAAAGAAGTAGGAGGTTTGTACATCATTGGTTCTGAAAGACATGAATCAAGAAGAATAGATAACCAGCTTAGAGGTAGATCAGGAAGACAAGGAGATCCAGGAGAATCAAGATTCTTTGTATCTTTCGAAGACGAATTAATGAGACTCTTTGGTGGGGATAAAATGCAAATGATAATGACTCAGGTTGGTTTAGATGATGATACTCCAATATCAATGGGTATACTTGGTAAAACAATAGAGAATGCACAAAAGAGAATAGAATCTCACAACTATGATATACGTAAAAGATTGGTAGAGTACGATGATGTACTTAATCAACAAAGAAACATCATATATGACCTAAGAACAAAGATATTAGAGATATCTAATACTCCAAGAGATGATTTAAAAGATGATTTGATAAAGGATATTAAATATACACTCTCATTAGATGTAGAACAGTTACAAGATGAATTAGATGGCTTTGGTATTACAAGAAAAGAATCATGGGATATTCCATTACTAGATAAACTAAACTTTAAACTAAATCCATTAGATATATCCATATTAAAAAAGATATTGGAACATACAGACTACCTTGTTCAGTCTCAATTAGAAGGTGATATGGAAATAGATAATATTGAGGAAAGAAATCTTTACATTCAACTTAAGAACTTAATTACTGAAGAAACATTTGAAAATGCAGTAAAGAGGTTAAAGTTTAAAAACAGTATTGAATTCTTTAGAAGTTTAGAGGATTTAAAAACGGTTGAGAGGACCAAAGAATTAAAAAGATTAGTACTAATATCATATATAGAGCATATATATATGATAGGGGTAGGACCAATGTCTGAGCTATCTAAAGTACTCATACTACAAAGTATTGATAGGTTCTGGATGGAGCATCTAGACAATATGCAAGACTTAAGGGAGGGTATTTCACTTCGTAATCTTGCACAAAGAGATCCATTGGTTGAGTACAAGAATGAAGGCTTCAGACTCTTTGACACTATGTTAAAAACAATAGATGAGAATGTAGTAAATAGATTCTTTAAGGTAAGGGTAGTGAGAAGAGAAGAAGCATTAAGAGCACCAATTAAAACAGAAAAAGAGGAAGTAAAAAGTATATCTGATAACAGACCGGGTAAAATTGCTAAACAACAAACAATAAAGAGAGATCAAAAAAAAATAGGTAGGAATGATCCATGTCCATGTGGTAGTGGTAAGAAATACAAGAAATGTCACTATCCAGAATTCGGATAAAAAGTATATATTAATATCCCTTTTTATGAATGTTTTTCAAATTAATTCTGTCTGTGATATATTACTAAAGTCTTGTTGTATTACAGTTCTAGATATATAAAAGAAGTACTCAAATAATAGTATTTCTTATAGGTTCATTGACCTATATCTCTAAATTGTAATATCCTTGAATACTGAATCAAGTTATTACTATGACTAAAAAAGAAGAAACAAAAAAAGTGTTACCCCAAAGACAAAGTGTTCATGTTGTGTTTTTCTCATGTCAAAACTGTGGTGAAGAAGTAGATTACATTCAATTCTGTCCTGATTGTGGTAAACAAATGAGAGTAATCGATGTAGTAGAGAAGTTTGGAGATGATGCAGACGAATTTATTAAAAAGATAGAACAAAGAGTAGTAATACACTCAGATAAAGAGGAAGAGTATCCAACAATAGTAGAAGATGATGAACCAAATATAATAATAATGGGGGAAGATGAGCATGTAGATGATGGTGCTGTAACAGATGATGTTAATTCATTAGATGAGATATTCCCAGATGATTCTGAAGAAAAAGTAATATCTAAGGATACTCAAGACTTCTCAGATTTAGATGATATTGTTGCAGAATTAGATAAAGAAGATGATGATTACTCTCTAGATGATTTAGGTGAGGATGGTCTTCCAGAGCTTTGATATTTCCGTTTAATAAATATTTCCTTTTAAAGACTTAATTCTTTACCCAAGAAGATATATAATTCTCATATTGACTATTTAATAACTTAAATCATGCAAGAAGAAAAAAAACCACTTAGAGTAGCAATAGTATGTGATCCACTATATAAATGGGGAGGTGCAGAATCACATTTAAGATATATACTTAAAACTTTTCCAAACAGTATTTTGTATACAGCATATTGTGATAACGATTTTGTAAGTAAATACTTTTCAGGTATTGAGATAAAGAAATCCTTTATGCAATATCTTCCAGGTAAATTTAAATTGAGATACTTCTATCAACTGTTTCAACCATTAGCATATAAAACATTTAGATTTAAAGAATTTGATGCAATAGTATCAATATCAATTGGGTTTGCTAAATTTGTTAAAGGTCATATACCACATGTAAATATCTGTCTGTCTCCTCCTAAGTTTCTCTGGGAGAAAGATTCGAGAACATTAAATGAGATAAATCATCTTACAGGTATCAACAAGACACTCTTCAAATTCTATTCATTTTTCATGGGTACCTCTCTCGAAGATATATGGAAAAAATGGGATAGGGATGCTGCAAGAAAAATAAATAACATTGCTGCAATATCATATGTAGTAAAAAGAAGAGTTAAGAAATATTACGATATAGATTGTGATGTTATATACCCTCCAGTTGAAGTACAAGAGATACAAGATTCTACAAAAGGCATCAAAAAAGAGAGTTGGTTTTTGTATTTAGGAAGGGTAGAAACATACAAGGGAGTTGAGTTAGCAATAAGGGCAGCATATGAAGCAAAGGTACCACTTAAGGTAGCAGGAGTAGGTGATGATTTAGAAAGAATGAAAGAATTAGTTAAAGAATTAAATGCAAAAGGGTATGTAAAATTCTTAGGATATGTATCTGATGAAGAAAGAATAGAGTTGTTAGCCAAAGCTAAAGCATTAATATTTCCTGTAAAAGGAGAAGACTTCGGAATAGTACCAGTAGAAGCTAATGCAGCAGGAACACCAGTAATAGCATATAAGGATGGTGGTGTAATAGAAACAATATCAGATAGTAATCCTAAAAGTGGTGAATTCTTTGATAAATATGATTACAAATCTTTAGCTAAAATACTTAAAAGATTTGATGGTAGAGAATATAAAGCAGAAACTTGTAGAAATCAATCATGTAACTTTGCATCAAATATCTTTGTGTACAAACTTAAAAGATATGTTGAAGATATAGTAAAGGAAAGAAATAAATCATAATCTCTTAGCCTATGTCTAGAGATACAGTAATTGTTCTCAAATCAGTAAATTACTCAGAGGCAGATAAAGTGCTTACTGTATTTGGTAAACACTTAGGTAAATTTGCCATCTTTGCTAAAAGTATTAGAAAGATTACTAGTAAGAATAGGGGAAATATGCAAACTCTAAGTACATGTGATATATCATTTTTTGAAGGAAAAGGTTTACCTGTATTAACGGAATCTCAACTACTATCTACTCCAGATACTGATATATTAAAAGATAGGTTTGATAACGTTAAGAGAGTTCTTGTAATGTTAAATAGGATATTACAAGAAAATGATCCTAATCAAAAAGTATTTGAAATCTTACTTAGTGTATGTAAAAAGAATTTTGATATAGAGAGTGTTAATAAATTTAGAGTAATCTTTTTAAAAGAGATGGGATTTTTACAAGATTTCTCTGTATGTAATATTTGTGGTAAATCAAAAGGATTAAAATATATGGATATTTCTTCCTTTGCTCTCCTTTGCGAAAACTGTTACAGTAAAGCAGGAAAGAGCTATAAATTAGGAGATAATCCATACAAAAAAGAGTTCTTCACTCAAGCTCTAGATATATATATTGATAGGGTAATAAAAGAGATATAGAAATGAAAATAAAAACTGCCATATTTACAATCTTCTGTCTTTTTCTTTTTTCTGTTTCTAATGCATATGCGCAAATTGAATCACACCCCGTTATTCCAGAACAAATAGATGATGTAGTAGTTAATGCTTTAATTAATGTTGATCTTTACTCAACATTAGATTTAAATCCTGTTACTGTTGAAATATTTCAACCAAGTACTGTAACAGTAAGAATACTTTCTCCAAGTGGTGTAGGTATACCAGGAAGACAAATAATTATTGTTAATTCTGGTTTACATATTACACAGCCAACAGAAGTAACAGATCTTACTGGTAGAACGACTGGCTCTGTATATTCTACTGGTGTTACAACATATACAGTATGTGCAAGAGATATTACTTTTGGGTACACCATCTATATACAGAATTGTAAAACCCTTTATGTTGTTCCTGTTGCTGTCCCTACATTCTTACCCGAACCAGCATATACAAAGGGGACAACGAATACTTTAATCTGGGGTTCCCTTGGTGCAGGATATTCATACAATGTCGAGATTAGTGAAAGTGCAGACTTTAGTACAGTGTTAGGAAAATCTGGTTGGATTAGCAATACATCACATCAGTTTACATCTCTTGAGAATGGTAAGATGTACTTCTATCGTGTTAAAGCTAGAAATGCATATGGAGGAGTAAGTGCTTGGTCAAGTACGGTGTTTAGTGTTCAAGATTCAGAACCACCAAAGATTGAGATAGTGAGTATAGGGGATATTGGAAACAATGATACCGTAGAGTGGGATTCTAATTTCTCTGTACAGATGATTTTCAAAGTAACAGATAACCTACAACTTAGTAGGGCAGATTTCTTGTGTATCAACTCTCAGGGTAATACATATACATGTTCTACTGATTACAGATTAGAGGGTGATAACCTAATTGTTAATGTCTTACTTAGAGATTTACAAAGGATTTCAAATATATATCTTAGAGAGGAGTATGAATTTTGTGTAGAGGCTTCTGATGCTGCAAACAATATTACTAGGTTATGTAATATTAAGCTTAATATTCCCAAGGGTGAAGTTCCTGTTACAAAACCTCCAATAGTGAATCAAATAGAGCAGGGGTTAGAAGATGTAACAGTTATTTTGGATAATACTGTTGGTCAGATAGATACTGAAGATTTAGAAACAATTACAACTACAACAAGTATTGTTACAACTACAACGGCAATAGCTATCGCTATTGGTAGTTTATGGAATATTCCATATCTACTCCTGCAATTCATATTAAACTTACTTTCATGGCTTGGATTTAGAGCTGGGGCTAAGCCTTTAGGATATGTATATGACGCCATTACTAAAGACCCAATACCCCAAGCAGTTGTAAGAATCTTTGATGAGGATGGTAAGATGGTTTGGTCTGATGTTACAAATGGGAAAGGGTACTTTAGTGCGAGGCTTGATGCAGGAAAGTACAGAATTACTGTAAGAGCATCTAAATATGAATTCCCATCTAACATTATCTTTGGTAAAGATGATTATCCATTAGAGAATGTATATCATGGAGAATTTATAAAGGTAGGGGATAGTACAGATCTTAATATCTCTATTCCTCTTGATCCATTAGAAGTGGCTGAGTATAGGGTGGTGGCAGAGAGAGTATGGAGTAGGTTAAAGGGTATTTTAAATATCGCTCAAGTAGTATTCTTTGTGGTTGGTTTAATACTGGCTATATATATGTATTACAAGAATCCTTACTGGTTAACAATAATAGTATTGCTCCTTTATATACCTTCCTTCTTCTTAGTCCTTAGAAACATATTTGCAAAAAGAACAAAGTATGGAGTAGTAAGAGATACGGAGGGGAATGTAGTACCTGGTATTGCAGTTATACTTAAAGAAGCTGAGTTTGATAAGTTAGTTGCAAAGAGAGTAACAGATAAAAGGGGTAGGTATAGGATACTTGCTTCAGAGGGTAGATACTACTTGCAGGTACTTGAAACTGGTTATAAGGTAGAGAGTATAGAGGGTGATAGTGAAATATTAGTAGAAAAGGATGAAGAATGGGTAATAAATGATATTACTGTTTCTAAGATAGAGAAGAAGTAATGTATTGAAAAATATGTATTCTACTGGTATTATTCTGTGTTTATATGGGTGTATAGCTCAATTGGTAGAGCAAACGGCTCTTAACCGTTAGGTTCAGGGTTCGAGCCCCTGTACACCCATATCTCTTCCCTTGTCTTTTATTTTCAAATTTGAAATACTGTACTATTAAATTCTAATAGTGTTTTTAATGGAAGAAACACCAAATCTAAGTCAACCTACTGGTTTAGGTTCTTTAAAGGAAGAAACAGTAACAGTAGAGCAAACCCCTATCGCTGAACCAAAGAAAAAGAATAATAAATTTATTATTACTGTTTTAATATTGATAATACTAATATTAGCTGGTACAGCATACCTATTCTTTACAAACAGATTAGATATTGGAATAGAAAATCCTCTTAATCAAGAAACTGAAAGTGTTGTTGAAGAAGAGAACGAATAGAACTAGGTTAGAGATTATTATATAAGTCGAGATATAAATGTAACTTAGTAAGAGCTAATTAAGATCTTTATTCATATATAGGTCTCCATCTTTAAATCCTCTCTTTTTGTAATACTCTCTAGTACCAATAGCAGATATTACGGATATCTTTTTAAATTTGTTTTTCTTAGAAATATCTTCTGCTATCTCTATCATCTTTTTACCTAAACCAAGATGTTGTGACTCACCTAAACTCTCTTTACCAATATTAACAACATTACCATACACATGTACCTCTCTAATAATTGCAGAACCAATTAAATCATTCATAAAGTTATTCTTACTTATCTCTTTATTTGGAATAGATAACCTTAAGAAAGAACATATCTTGTCATCCCTTTTTGTTTTGTAAGAAATGAAATACTCTTTAGAAATAGGGGTATCATATTTAATAGTTTCTAACTCTAAATCATCCCAAGTAATATTCTTACTCTTTATCTCTCTACTTCTAATATCCTCTATCTTTTTATTTAGTCTAATTAATTCTTTCTCTGCAATCTGTCTAAAGTTAGTACTCTTGTTACCATCAATAATCTCATTTGAAGGAATATCTCTAATGATTCTTGTTAATCTTACATATCTAGGAGTCTTAGGAAGGATATTTACAAAAAGATTTAATAGCTCTTCTTTAGAATATGGTTTGTATTTACCATTAAGGTAATACTGTTCAAGTAAGGTATTTTTAATAATGGATGTAGGATATATCTTTAATTCATCAGGTTGATACTCCTTACTCCAAATCTTTTTGTAATCCTCTATATCTTTTTTAACAGTAGAACCATAAAGATTAGGCATCCAATGAGCATGTATTTTAAAACCTGCTTCACGAAGTAGATTAAATGCTTCCTTTGTTTCTTTAGTATGATGACCTCTCATATTCAAATCTAAGATTTCATCATCTAAACTCTGAATACCTATTTGTATTTTAGTAGCACCTAATTTTCTTAACCTAATAACTTCATCTTTTGTAATGTAATCAGGTCTTGTTTCTAACACTAATCCTACATTTCTACAAATGGTTGTTTCATTTATTCTTTGTGCACTATATAGGTCTTCCCAAGTAATACCATCAATACCCATCTTATCTTTCTCATATGAGCGATCACCAAAGCTATTCATTGCATCAAAACACCTCTTAACAAACCATATTAGATATTTCTCAGGATAGAAGGAGCATGTACCTCCTAATATTATTAATTCAATCTTATCTGTATTATGTCCAATATTTTGTAATGCTTTTATCCTGTTATATGTTTGTAGGTATGGATCAAAATCGTTACTTACAGCTCTCTGGGCTCCTGGTTCACTTGAGATATATGATTTAGGCATATCTTGTTCATTTGGACAAAATATACACATACCAGGGCAAGGAAAAGGTTTCATTAGGAGAGTAACTGTTGCTACTCCTGAGTGTGTTCTAGTAGGTTTCATCCTTATCCTTTCTTCTACAGTTTTACTTGGTTTTAATTCACCATTTCTAATTAGTAGGTTATATTCTTCTACTAAGTCATCATGTCTATACAGCCCCTTACCATCCTTAGGATATTTCTTTAGAATTGTTTGAAGGGAGTTTTCTCTCCATACCTTAACACTCTCTATTTTATTAAATATTTCTTTATCCATTCTTACTCCTCGCAGCTAATATACCTGTACTCCAACATATTTGTAGGTTATATCCTCCTGTTGGTCCATTCACATCTATTATCTCTCCAGCAAAGTAGAGGTTATCAATTAATTTAGATTTCATTGTTGTAGGATCTATTTCTTTTATATTTACTCCTCCAGCAGTAACAATTGCTTTATCCCATCCATCTAGTTTTAAAACTGTTAATTTGAAATCCTTAAGTAGATTTACCAATCTCAATCTCTCTTCTCTAGTTATCTCTGCTACTTTCTTCTCTGGATCTATTTCACTTAAATCAACAACAATGGGAATAAGGGAAGAGGGTAGTAATTTCCTAAGTGAGTTTTTAAATACCTTCTCTTTATATATTTGAAAATCTGATATTACTCTTTTATCTAATACTTCTTTTGTTAATGCTGGTTTAAAATCTATACTTAGTTTTACTTCTCCTTTTTCTAATGCATCACCTACCTGTCTACTCATATCAATTATTATCGGTCCACTCATTCCTTCATGTGTAAAGAGAGCTTCTCCAAATTTACTAACTATCTTTTTGTTATTCTGCTCTGCAGTTATTTGTACATGAAGAAGTGAAAGTCCTGCTAATTTTTTAACCCATCTCTCTTTACATATTATTGGTACTAATGCTGGTTTAGGTTCGGATATTGTGTGTCCTAAACTTTGTGCTAATGTATATCCATCTCCATTAGACCCAGTTATTGGATATGATTTTCCCCCAGTTGCGAGTATGAATCTTTTTGCTTGAAACTCTCCTTTATATGTTACAACTGAAGTTATTTTATTCCCTTCTGTTTTGAAATTTAGTACTGATGTATTGGGTAATATGTTATCTTCTATCTCTTTTGTTAATGCATATATTATATCTACAGCATTATTGCTTTCTGGAAATACTCTGTTTCCTCTCTCTATTTTAAGTGGCACATGAAGTGTATCCTGGAAGTAGGTGAGTGTATCTGCAACTGTAAATCTGGAAAATGCTCCGTACAAAAATTTCCCATTTCGTTGGTATTTAGATATTAAATCATCTAAATCATGGTTATTAGTTGTTACATTACATCTCCCTTTACCTGTTAATACTATCTTTTTACCTGCTCTTGGGTTTCTTTCAATGACAAGTATATCTTGTCCTAACCTTTTGCATTCAACAGCAGATATTAATCCTGCTGCTCCTCCTCCAATTATTATTGTGTCATATATTTTTTGCATTGCATATTATACCCTACATATGCCCTTTTTATGTTAAAATGAACAATAATTTGAAGAGTACAAGAATATGTTAGCGAAGAACAAAGAGAAGAGTCTTTTAGTATTTAAGCCAGATGTAATACAAAGGCAGATTGTTGGAGAGTTAATTTCTAGGTTTGAGAGAAAAGGTTTTAAGATTGTTGCTATGAAAATGCTAGTTCCTAGTAGAGAATTAGTAGGTAAGCACTATGAGGACAATCCAAAGTATTTAGAAGAAACTGGTAACAAAGCTAAAAAGGGTGCAGAGATGAGAGGGGAAGATGTAAGTAAATGGAATTCATTAGAAAGAGGTAAATGGATTAGAGAATCCAATATTAACTATTTAACATGTGGTCCTGTTATAGCTATTGTACTTCAAGGTGCTGGGGTTATTGCTGGTGTAAGAAAGATGTTAGGGAGTACTAGTCCTGCGGATGGTGATGTTGGTACTATTAGGGCAGACTTTTCACTTGATTCATTTGCTCTTGCTGATGAACAGGGTAGGGTAACAAGAACAATGGTTCATGCTTCTGATAGTGAGGAGAATGCAGAGAGAGAAATAGGGTTATGGTTTAATGCTACTGAAATATCAGAGTATGAGACTGCTGCAGAGAAAATATTCTATGATGTTGGTTGGTCTAATTAAAGCTTAAGGATATCCTCAATTGCTAATTGTTTGTTAACATCCTCTATTTGATTACTTGTTGTTCCAACTACTTCTGGGGTTATCCTTCCATCTAGAAAATCTTTTAATGTAAGGAAATCCTTAGCAAGGGTATCTTTAAGTATTGGATTGTAAAGTGCTACTGCTGGGTGATACATTGCAAATATTGGTATACCACTACTATGCATATATGCTTGTCCATGAGCTAGGGATATCTTTAAATCAGGTATGAATCTTTCTAGTGCATGTTTACCAAGTGGAATTATTACTTTAGGTTTGATTAAGAGTAACTCTGCATTTACCCATACTCTACAGGCATCTTTTTCTTCTGGAAGTGGTTCTCTGTTATCTGGAGGTCTGTATTTAACTACATTTGTTACATATACTTGCTCTCTTGAAAACCCAATACTTTTAAGTAATTCATCTAGTAGTTTACCAGCAGATCCTACAAATGGTTTTCCCTGTTTGTCTTCATTTAATCCTGGTGCTTCACCAATGAATACTATTCCAGATTTAGGTGGCTCTATTTCATACACTGGTTGTGTTGCAGATTTTTTTAATTTACAACTGTTATGTACTGCAAAGTATTCATGTATTTCTTTTAAAGTTTTAAAATCACTTATTTTCATTCTCCCTTATTATACCCCATATAGATGGTGTATAATCTGGAAGTTAATTGTATTTTAAATATATGAAAGAGACAGATTACAAAGTAGATGTGTTTACTGGTATTAGACCTTCTGGTGGTTTAACAATTGCAAATGTAATTGGTTCTGTACATACAATTGTAAAATTACAGAGTGAGGAACATATTGGTAGACCTATGGTATTTGTTGCAGATTTACATGCCTTAACTGATGCTGAACCAAAGGATACTCAAAAATATGTAATAGATGTTGTAAAGGACTATATTGCCCTTGGTTTAAATCCTTCTAAAAATGATATCTTTGTTCAATCACAGATAGTGGAGGAGATAGGGGAATTTAACCTATATCTTTCAAGACTTATAAGTATTGCAGAGTTAATGAGAGTTCCAACACTTAAGGAAAAGATTAAAAAGGGTATGAGTGAAAATACAGCTAATGCACTTTTAGCAATGTATCCAATTATGATGTCTGCAGATATTCTTTTACAGAAATCTAAGTTTGTTCCTGTTGGTGAAGATCAAGTTGCTCATGTTGAGATGACTAGAGTTTTAGCAACAAAGTTTAACAAAAGATATGGAGAAGTACTTGCAGTTCCAAGAGTTCTTTCACTTGGTAACCCTGCTCGTATCAAATCGCTAGATGGTAATGGAAAGATGAGTAAGAGTAATCCTTCTGGTGCTATTCTTTTAGATGATCCTATTGATATATTTAGAGAACTTCCAAAAAGAGAAAGCATTAATCAAGGATGAGGATGTAAAGGGAATTTTACAAAGAGGTAGTGAATTAGCAAGAAAGAATGCGAAAGAAACTATTGCTGAAGTTAGAAAGGCTATGTCTTTAGAGTATGTGTAATGTTTACTAAAAGGTATAAGAAGGGTATTATATACACACTATATGCTTGAAAAAATAGAAAAACCAAGCCCTGCAGAGTTAGATATTATATATCCCATTAAAAGTATTTATGAAAATCTGGAATCGGAGTATCCCAATTTGTATACCAATATTGGAGTAAAAAAAGATATCTCTAAAGCACCAATAATACTTCTTACTGGTATGTCTGGTAGTGGTAAAGATTCTGTTTTAGAACCACTTCTTGAATCTAGTGAAGCACATCATATTGTAACTGCAACTTCAAGACCAAGGAGAATTGCTGATAATGAACCAGAGGGTGCATATATATGGATGAGAGATCAGTTAGAGTCAGAAACTAGAGGGGAATATTTAGAATATTTGAAAGAGGAGTACCGGTTAATAGAGAGTGATGATCATTACGGTAATGTGTATGGGTTACCTTTTATGTCTCTTATGAAGGATGGTGTTGGTATTCCAATTTTAAGGGTAGATATTAATGGTATTATTAATCTTAACAAACTTTTACCTTTATACAGATTTCAACCTATTTCAGTAGGAGTACTGCCAGATTCATGGACTCAGGTATATGATGCAATTTTAGGAAGGGGTTGTGAGGATGAGGATGAGGCAAAAGAGAGATTGTATGAGGATTTTAATAATATCGAGATGTATGTAAAGAATGCTAATTACTTTATACATAACTCTAGAGTTTCAGATATTGATGGGTGTTGTGGTTTAGATATTTCAGTAGAGGCTTTGAGGTTTTTAGTTAAAAAGTTTGCTTAATCCTAAATCATTCATTTGCATTTTAAATACACTCTCTGCTTGTTCATATCCTAGAGAATTAGCTGTCCAATCACCTCCCATACATATGTTTCTAAACTTCTCTTTATAGAAGATTTTTAATAGTTCTTCATCTTCCTTAGTTATATTCCACTTTGGGTAGAAGCAGTCATACTCATTTAGTGGACTTGCATTTAGTAATTCATGCATACAGAAGAATTCACATTCAACACCTAACTCTTTACAATGTTGATTTATTCTTTTACATCCTTGATATGATGCGTATACAGAGAGTATTGTAAACTTTTCGATATTTTTAAATCTATCTTTAAGGTTATCAATTGCAGCTATTAAATTTCTTCCTCCTGCTATTGAGTCATACAGTATTCCTAATTTAATATCATTGTGAATCTCTTCTGATTTTTCTTTTGGTATATCTATTCTGTATGTACATACCTTACCACTTAACCCTTTTACTCCATCTTTATCTTCTACATGATGTACATCTAATACAGCGTACAATCTTGATTCAAAACCACTTCCTAAGAAGGTATTAACAAATGGAGATTGAGCAATTGGTTCTCTAATGAGCATTGCACTTATGGATTCTTTTTTAGGGATATATTTATGATTAATAGCTTTTTTAAATTCCTTCGTACTAGCTATTGTATATGTAGCAGAGCATAGATCTTTTACTCTTGCCATTCCTAAGTGAAGTCTAGCAGGTATTAATTTACCTTCTTTGTTATATGCAATTAAAAGAGATTTTGTCTCTTCGGATTGTAAAACATGGATATTGATATCTAAGTTAGGAGAGAATACTTTGTAATTTGTTGGTGAATTATTATATGGAGTTTGTAACTTACCGGAGGATGTGTTTTTCCAAGTAATATTCATTAATTTTCTTTATTATTTACTTGGAATTAGATTGTAAACTAAAAGAGTGAAGTGGTCAAATGACAGAAAGATATCCCTCTTAATCAGCACTTTTATCATTCTCAAGCTTCGCATCTAGTACTTGATGTGCTAACTCTAGAAGTATTTCAGGAGGCATATTGTTTAAGTGCTCAGCATTCTTTTCTAATCCAATGAAAAAGTCCTCGTCAGACAAAAGTCCTCTGTCGTTATAGCTAATACATCTTGCAGTAGCTAATATTGTCTTTTCAAATATCTCTTGCTCGTTATGCTTCTCAAAGTTTAAAAGAGATTTGTTCTCTCTTTCTGGGAGCCACATTGTGTGTCCTTTTGGATCTACTGTTACTGGTGACATGTATTTTGTTTTACATATTAAAAAACGTTGTGAGTATACTACACTATTCTACATTAGACAATTGTGTGTACCATTCATGTTAAAATTAAATATGGAAAACAATATACAATTTGGAACATCATTTTCTCCAGAATACTCTGAGTACATAGGGGGAAAATCGCCTTTAGAATTACTAAAGGTAATATATGAAGAATTGGGTATAAAGGATATTAGATTTGGTATTAGATGGAATATGGTAGAGAAGGAAAAGAAAATTTCACTAGATTACTATTCTAAATATTTAGACTATCTTTTAAAAAATGATTGTAAGGTATGTTTAAATATTGGCCCTATTAAAGTATTTAGATGGCCAGAACAACATATTCCTTCGTATATACAGGATGTTGATAGTAAGGAGTTAACATCAAAATCTGATTTAGCGAAATATTCATATGATTACCTTTTTGATTTACTTAAACTACTTGATAGGGAGTATGGTAGTAGATTAAATGGTGTTACATTTCAATTAGAGAATGAACCTTTCTTTAAGTTTGGTCATATCCCTATGGTAATGAGTAATGAATATATACTTGAGTTAACAAAAATTTTTCATAATGTAAGACCTAATTCTAAATTAATGTTTAACAGTGCAGGAAGAAAGAATCTAAAACAGATTGTTTCTCTCTTTTACTCACTGAGATCTAATTTAGGAATAGAGGGTAAATCTTTAATATTAGGATTTAATTACTATTACAAGGTACCAGGAATGTTACCATTACCTAGAAAAACAGACCCTATTAAATATGGTAATCCCTTAAATATGAGTATTAAGAGGTTACATAGGGAGAGAAAGAGATTTGGGTTTGGATTAGAAATATCAGAAGCCCAATTTGAACCTTGGGGTATTGTAAAGAGTCCAGGTAATTCAGTAGAGGATTTTGAATATTTATTAAAGAATTGTAATACTTTTTTCCCAAAAGATTACCCTTACAAATTAGTCAGACTTTGGGGTAGTGAAGAATTGGCAATAAAGATATTAAACAAAAATACTAGTGAGGTTCATGATAAGCTGATACAATCTATACAAGTAATTGCATGACACGAATATGACAGATACAGAAAGAAGTAAGAAAAGAGTAAGAGAGGCGAAAGCCTTTCTTTTTGATTTTGATGGTACATTGGTTAATTTAGATAAGCTTACAGTTGATTCTTTTGCTATTGTTTTTAAAGAGATGTTTAAACTGGATTTTACTAGAGATGATTTTATGAAATATATTTCTGGAAGAGGATCTAAGAATGGAATAGTTGAGTATTTAGAAAAGAATGGAATAAAGGGGTTCTCAGTAGAAGGGCTAAATTCTGAGTTTTACAAAAACAAAAATAGACTAATAGAGGAGAGGTTAGAAGATGAGATATATCTTTTACCAGGTATAAAGGAATTTTTAGAAAACTTTAAAGACAAGAGGAGAAGAGTTGTAGTAGTTACTTCTTCAAGAAAAGAGCATGTAGAAAAGATGCTTACACATTTTGGAATATATAAGTATTTTGAAGAGGTATTTGATAGGTCTACAGTTGTAAAGGGTAAGCCTGATCCTCAAGCATTCCTTAATGCTATTGAATATACAGGATTAGATGTAGAGGAGTGTGTTGCCTTTGAGGATTCTTTCTATGGTTTGCAGTCTGCTAAGGGTGCTGGTCTATTTACAATTGGTATTCTTAATGAGGGTTGGAATGATGACTTTGTTCACAAGTTATCAGACTTTGTAATAGAGGATTATAGAGAGTTGATTTAATTACTTTCTAAATGAAGAAGGAATCTTTTCATTTCTATTCCCCCTTTATATCCTTTTAAATCTCCATCTACTCCTATTACTCTATGGCATGGGATAAGGATTGGTATTGGGTTTTGATTACATGAAGATCCAATTGATTTATATATTTTTGTTTTTGATTCCATTTGGTTAGCTATCTCTTTATAGTTTCTTGTTTCTCCATATGGAATACTTTTTAGTATATCCCATACCTTTTGTTGAAAAGGTGTACCTTTAATATTGATTGGTAAATCAAAAGTTTTTCTTTCTTTTTTAAAATACTCTTGTAATTGTATATTGGCTTGTTTAAGTATTTCTGTTTCTTTTATTTCATACTCTTTTGGATATGGTTCATTGTAAAAGAGTAGGTTAGTTATCTTTCCATCCTCTTCTACAATTCTAATATTACCTAATACTGTTCTGTAGTTAAAAAGGTTTTTCATTTAACCAATTATACAAATAAATATCGCTGTTCTACAACAATTGCTCTTTTCATAGATGGGTGTATACCACATATGTATTCATATGTTCTTATTTTATTAAATGTAAAAATCAAGCCTTCATTATTCCTAATACTATTTGTATTATGAAAGGTATTAGTAGTAGTCCTAGCCATAATACTAATGGTTTCCCAAAGAAGAGAGTAATATTATAGGTGTGTCACCTAATGTACTGCTGTATGTAGTACTATTATTTTTGAAATGTGGATAGGAAGGTATGTACATGAGGAAGCTATTAATAAAGGTGTGTAGTTTTGTTATAATATCAGCACTAAAATAACATTTTGGGATATTAGATGAGGCCGAGAGTAATAAAAAAAGTAATGACTCCCCACGACTGTTATATTATTCTTACAGCAAAGTGTAATCAAAGATGTCTTCACTGTTATGGAAATTACGGTATGGATGTTCCCCAAAACGAATTGACAGGAAAAGAGTGGGATAAGGTTTTTGAAGATTTAGTTAAGCATAATGTCTTCTACATTAATATCTCTGGTGGTGAACCAACTGTGCATCCAGATTTTTTAGAAATTCTAAAGTCTCTTAAGAAGCATAAACTACACTTTATAATAACTACCAATGGCCTTTTTACCGAGAAAATCTTTAAAGCGATCGTAGATGTAAAAGATTTGTTAATTGGAATAAAGATTAGTTTAGATGGTCCTGATTATATCTCTAATGGATATATTAGAAGAAATGTGAAAAAAGAAATAAGTGAAAGTGATTTTAATAGAACCTTAAAGAATCTAAGAATGTTAAAAGAAAAAGATATCCCATTCACAATTGCAACATGTATTCACAAAGGAAATATAGATAGGATGAATGATTTATTAAACCTAATTCTTGAATTAAAACCTGTAAGTTGGTTTATCTCAACTATATCCACCTCTGGGAGATCCTTCGATAATTTGAATATTTTTGCATCTGATAGCGAGATTGAGAAAAAGAGATGGAACAATATCAAGAACATATGCAACAAGAATGATATTTTTGTAAATTTTATTGATATGCCATTTGCTACTGCAACAAAAAAAACAGAGAAGTTTTACTATCAGTGTCCTGCTGCAAGAAGTTTCTGTGAAATCAATTCAGATGGATTAGTGTCTCCATGTCCATTAGCAAGAGTTAATATACCATCTGAATTTCTCAAATTTGAAAATGTTAGAGATAAAAGTATTAAAGATATCTGGAATGGTAAAGCATTTAATAGGTTTCTTGAGCTATCAAAAGGTGGTTGTAAGGGATGCGAAGCCAAAGATAAGTGTGATAGATGTATTCCACAAAGTATTTTATGGTTTAGTGATCCAACACTTCCCCCTCCACACTGTATACAAAATGGTGAATCTTTAGGATTAGAAAATATTAAAGATTTAAGAACCCAGTTAAAGAAGAGAATGGAAGAGTACCAGAGAGATAACTATATAGATGTTGAAAAGAAATGAAAAAATATATTTTAAATAAACATATTAGATATAGAAAAGAGGATGGGTATATTCTTGTATGTGATTGTAAGAGATTGTTAGATTATGAAATGCCTTTAGAATATTTTGATTTGTTAGAACTATTTAAAAATGGATATATGTATGAAGAGACTAATAAGGAAGTTATGAAAGAGCTATTTGAACTGAGAATAATTGAAGAGAAAGGTAAAGAAAGAGGAGATGTAAGGGAGGATATTTTTAGTAAACTCGGATATGATGAAAACGAATTTGTTTAAAAGTATTTCAATAATTACCGATGACTTTATTTCAAAAAACGACAACTCTTTTACTTTGTCTCCAAGAGGTTCGAATATATTACTTTTTTCAATAATAGATAATATACAAAAGAGATATGGTATTAAGTTTGAAATATATCAACCAGGCGTAGAGGATTTAAAAATAGAATTCAGAGGAATGATTGTTAATATAGTGAAAAGTAGAGATTTCTTAGATTTTAAAAACGAGCTGAGAAGTATTCATTTCAATAGCAACATTATTCATTACAATAACATAGATTTGTTTAATGGAAAGATTCACAACTCATATGTTACTACCACTATTCATACCAATGCTTTCTTAGAAAAAGAAGAAGCAAAGAAATGGTTGAAAGACTCTATAAAAGAAATTGATGAAGTAGTAGTCGTTAATACTCAATATGTTAAAGAATTTGGAGATGTGAAATTAATAAAAAACGGTATCCCGGAAAAGATATTTGAATATTGTTTAGATAAGAGGAGAATATCTCCCCAAATAGATATACTTTTTCCAAACTTAAATACTACTAAAAAAAATAGAGAATTCGCAATTGATTTAATAAGAGAATTGAACAAAAAAAAGAAATATAAATTTAAACTTGTATTAACAGGAGAAGAAGAGGAATTATTACTAAAGAATGAAGAGTATGAATTTGTAGGGAAGAAAAATTGGGGAAAGGAAATGAATATGTTATATAGAAACTCTTTTATTACAATTATCCCTAGTTTGACAGAAAGTTGTAGTTTATGTGCACTTGAGAGTATGTCTTCTGGAACTGTGGTAATTGCAAATAGTATCTTTGGAATCTCTGATTACATTGAAAATAACTTTAATGGCTATCTGATTGATGTTAACAATATTGAGGGGTGGATAGAGAGGATATTTACTCTAATAGAGGAGCCAAAAGAGTATCTGCGAATTCAACAAAATGCTAGAAATACCGTGATAAAAGAGTATAATCTGGAAAGAATGAGTAATGAATACTATTCAATGTGGTTAAGATTGTTCGAAAGGAAAAATGGATAAAAAGAAATTATTAATTATTACTGCTCATCCGGATGATGCTGAACTAATGTTTGGAGGAACTATTCATAAGTACACAAATAAGGGTCATAGAGTAGATGTGATTGTAGTTACAAATGGGGAGAACTGGAATAGGATAGGTATTAAAAATTCTAAGCAGGTAAGAGAGATTAGACAAAGGGAGAGTAAAAAGGCTATGGGTATCTTAAAAATAAATAGTGTATCATTCCTAGAGATGAAGGATGGGTTAGTTTATAAAAAAGAGTTAATTCCTGTTTTAATAGGTGAGATAAGAAAGTTAAATCCTAATATAATTCTTTCTCATTCAGAATCAGAGGGGCATTCAGATCATAAAGAGGTTAGTATTAGTGTGAAGAGAGTTTGCAATCAATCTGGTGAACCTGCACCAATTATTAATCCTTATTGTGATTGTAAGGAGAGTCCAATTACCGATTTTGATGGATTGTTTACTCATCATACTTACAATGAAGGAGTTATTTCAACGACGAAATATATTTCCTTAGCGAAGAAGGACATTGAGAAAAAGATAGAATCTATACTATGTCACGAAAGTCAGTTTATTGATAAAGAACAGATTAGAGATAAGATTTTTACAGAGGCACATTTTAATGGGATTGCTTGTGGAGTAGAGTATGCCGAAGTTTTTGATTCAGTTACTTCAAATTTTACTAACAGTGATATGTTAACAGATTAATTTTTACTTTTTTATTATGGAAAAAACTGAAACTAAAGATTCTAATATAGATGACATATCCTTTTTAGAGGGGGTAGGAATTGAAACCAATGGAAAAGCCTCTGCATATTTGGTTACATTCACACCGTATTTTAGAAATGTCGCAAGAAGAGAGATAACGGATTTTGATTCTAGCATTAAATTTGAAAGGCCTATTTCTGATAGTATAGCACTGGTAACTTCCGCTAAGCCAAATGAAGAATTTATTGAAGAAATGAAAAAGGAATCTCCAATCTTTATTAAGCACATTATGCCCATAATGGGGGCTGGGGAAATTGAGGGGATATTAGATAAAGATAAAGTAAGCTTATTAGAAGCGGTTGATCAGATAGCAAATATAAAAACAGGAAGCAAATTTGCAGTTCAATGTAGAGTGATTAGTGGTGGATTGCCTTACTCTGCAAAAGATATTGAAGTATATGTTGGAGAAGCCTACTATAATAAGGGTAATATACCATCTTTTTCTGATAGAGATATCATTAATGAGGATATAGATATTATATCTATCCTTGTTCATGGTAAGACCTACTATGTTGGGTTTTCTAAAAGCAGTGATAATCTAAATTTTCATAGTGATGAACATAGAATAAGGGCTAGAGCAGGTAAAAGGGAAATCTCTAGAGCAGAGAGTAAGCTAATAGAAGCACTATCTACATTTAAAGTTGAATTAGATGGACACGGTACTGCACTTGATTTAGGAGCAGCTCCAGGTGGTTGGTCAAAAGTATTAGCAGATTATGGGTATAAGGTTTTAGCAGTAGATCCAGCAGCCTTACATCCCGATTTAGAACAAGATAGTAGGATTATACACATGAAGTCAAAGGCTCAAGATATTCAATTGGATGAGCCTTTAGACTTGATTGTAAATGATATGAATATGGATCCTCAGGAAACAGGAAAGATAATGAACGATATTGCACATCTTTTAAAAGATGGTGGGTTAGCAATTGTTACACTTAAACTTCCTGATCATGCACAAAGAAGTATAGAGGAGGCAGTAGCAATATTAGAAAAGGAATATGAAGTAGTTAAGATAAGGAGCTTGTTCCATAATAGGCAGGAAGTAACCGCGTTATTGCAAAGAAAAACAAAATAAAATATACTACAGGTAACTAAATTTTTATATACATAATATGAAAATTAATCCAGGAACCAGTGGATTAGCTCAGAACGTAAGTTCAAGGGTAAGTAATATACTTAGAGCAAGTTCTTCAAAGATTGTTAGACCAATTCAAATGAGTAGTTGTGCTCATAACGAATATTAATTCGTTCTATCTTTGATATAAATTTGGGGGAAGTAATTCCCCCAATTTATTAATACATACTTATGAAAACACTGATTTCAAAAGAAAAGGACATTGTGGGTATTTGGGGTATACAGGATGGAAGTGGTAATCCTCAACCTGGTTGGACAGAATATTTCCCTACACATGATCATAGTTTCTGCATTATTGATTCGAATGGTAATGTCAAAAATAGTATTGAATTAGAGAGGTTAACAAGAGTAAAACATGATCATAGATTATCAAAATATATTGAAAGTTTTAATAAATATTTACCTGAGGACTTTATTGTTGTATCTGTTAATCATTTAGCAGGAACCTCCTTTATATCAGAAAACGCCCTTTGGAGAATCGAAAATAATCCATTTGAAATCTCAGATTTGATTACTCCAACCAAGGTATATGTAAACAGGAAAGAAAGAGAGGGATATATATGTTCGCACGAACTTGCACATATTGGCTCTATGCTCCCATTTGTAGGAGAGTTTAAAGAAAATAGTCTCTTAATCCATATTGATGGTTTAGCCTCTGATTCATGTTTTTCAGTTTTTCAATTTAAAAATGGGGAAATAAAATATTTACACCATGGTTGGGAACCACTACTAGTTACTCAATTATTTGGTTTTAATGATTTAACTTGTGCAATGTTGGGGTTAGATGAAAATCATAGATTAGCAACTCCAGGTCGTTTAATGGGATATAGTTCATATGGAAAATATAGTAAGAAGATTAGAGAGTGGTTAAATAAAAATAACTGGTACAAAGAATATTGGAAAAATCCTAATACCATATTCCCTGATATAAAAAAGGAGTTTGGAAAAGATATAAAAGGATTTGATTTAAAGGAACACTTCTTTATGGATATAGCTAGGGTATGTCAGCAAGAGTTTGAGGACATTGTTATTCCATTGATTGAAAAGTATCAAAAAGAAACTGGTTCAGAGTACCTATACTTTTCGGGTGGTTGTGCATTGAATATAAACTTAAATACAAAACTCTTTGACTCAAAGAAATTCAAAGAGGTATATGTTCCACCATGTTGTTCAGATACTGGTTTGGCCTTAGGAGCAGCATCTATTATTCAAATGTTAAGAGGTGGGAAAATGGAAGTTCACTCCCCCTTTATATGTAATATTGGAGTGGAGAAAAAAAAGATTCCTAAGTTAAGTAAGAATACTATAGAAGAGATCGTTGACAGATTAAGTAAAAAAGAAGTCATGGGAGTATGCATAGGTTATTCAGAAAGTGGGCCTCGTGCTTTGGGTCACAGAAGCATATTGGCAATCCCAACTTCTAAAGATATGTATGACAAAGTAAATACAGAAATAAAAAAAAGAGAGTGGTATAGGCCTTTGGCACCAATAATAACTGAAGATTTAGCAGAGGAAGTATTTCCTAATTCGACAGAAACAGATCTTTCTAAATATATGTTAAGTAATTTTAATATTAGTAAGAAATGGATAGATAAAATTCCAGCAGTGGTTCATATTGATAAAACAGCAAGAGCACAGGTAATAGGCGAAAAGAATAAAGAGTTAGAACCTATATATGCGATATTAAAAAGGATGTGGGATAAATATGAAATACCATGTTTAATAAATACTTCTTTTAATGGTCCAGGTGAACCAATTGTTCACACTGATGAAGATGCAATAAGGAGTGCAACTAAACTTGGTTTGGATTTCGTATTGATAGACAATAAGATTGTAGATATAAAAGCAAATGGAAAGAAACAAGGGATTATTTGAGCTAGCATTAGTTGCACCTCCTTGGTGGTTAATTCCTTCAAAAAATATAGTTACTGCTACAGAACATTTAGTAGAAGATTACTCTTATAATTTTAATAAGGAAGGATATAAGAGTGTAGTATTTTCTAGAAGAAAGGATAATACAGATATTGAGGATATTAAAGATTTAAATAAATATAAAAACACTTATATTTATACCAAGGTTACCTTTGTTGATAGAAAACTATTCAGAAATATTAATTCTCTTTTCTTCTATTTCCTATATATCTTAAAAGTTTCTTTTAAAATAAAGAAGCTGGGGATAAGAAAAATAATTGTATTTCAAATATTGCCCTTCTGTTTTTGGATTAAATTAATAAATCCAAATAGTAAAATACTTTATCATATTGGTAATCATGAATTGTCAAAGAGTGAAAACTATTATCAATACGGTTTTATACCTAGTAGTTTAGCTTTAAAAGTTTTTCCTAAAATTTACACTATTATTCCTGTGAGCAATCATATTAGAGATGGAATAGTTAAAAGATTCCCTTCTATTAAGAATAAATGCAAAACTATTTATGTTGGCATTGACTCAGAAATTTTTAAAAAAGGTGAGAAGGATAAAAGAAAAAGAATAATTACATACTCTGGACGTGTTGTACCCGAAAAGGGAGTACACCTTTTAGTTAATGTGTTTAATAATCTTAAAAAAGATTTTAAAGATATTGAATTATATATCTTAGGGAGTGGAATAGGTCCTAATATACCTTTTGACTATTTTGATATATTTAAGAAAGAAGGTATAAAAATGTTAGGATTATTGCCAAGAAAAGATGTTGCAAATATATTAAGACAATCTTCTATATTTGTTTATCCAGTTATATGGGAAGAACCATTTGGTCTAGCTCCTGTTGAAGCTATGGCTGTTGGTATTCCTACTGTAGTTTCTAACACTAAATCTGGGTACACAGAGATAATTAATGATAGTAATGGTTATTACTTTAATAGCAATGACGAAAAAGATTTGGAAAGAGTATTGAAAGGATTACTTTCATCATCAAATGGTCAGAAAGATATTTGTAACAAAGCAGTAGAAACAATTCAAAAAAGATTATCCTGGAAAGATTGTATAAAAAACAGTATTGATTGTTTTACTCAGCCTTAGCTTTCTTAGTAGGCTTCTTTGCTTTAACAGTTTTTGTCTTTTTAACAACTTCTGTTAATTCAATAGGTTCTACTTTCTTAACAGTTCTTGTTTTCTTCTCTAATGCTAATAATATTTGATCTAGTTTTGCATTAAGCAATTCAAACTGTTTCTTCTGTTCACTATGATCACAACCATTTTCTGTTCTAGAACTTGATACTTCTCTTTTACTTTCTCCTTCATGGGAGTTACCCCTGTTTTCAAAACATCTACTACAGTATATTGGTTTATCTCCACTTGGTCTGAATGGTACCTCACAATCTTTACCACAATCATCACATACTGCAGAGAACATTTGTTTATCTGAATCTCGTCCTCTTTCTCTTCTTCCACCTCTGTCTTCTCTACCACCTCTTTCCTCTCTGTCATATCCACCCTGTTTTTCAAAACATCTACTACAGTATATTGGTTTGTCAGATGATGGCTTAAATGGTACTTCACAGTCTTTACCACAATCGTCACATTGAATCTCTTCTTCCTCCAAATCTATTTCCACCACCTCTTCTATCATTTCCTCTTCTTCCAGAGTGTCTATCTTCTATAAAATTTCTCATTGTTTTGTTGTTAATTTTAATATCGAGCTACACTATACCCTTAAAGTGAGTAAATAACAAGGAAAACATTGTTATGAGTAGTTAGTAGATTATAAATATTTTTTAAATGAAAAATAGAATTTTCCTTTTTACAAATGTTTTGTTTAGTAATATACTAAGCTAATAATAGTATTTCTTACATCCAAAATGAAATCGTCAGATACTGTTTTGGAATTAATTGATGTTAATAAAACTTTCGGAAACAATTTCGAAGTAATTAAAAATGCAAATCTCAAAGTTAATAAGGGCGAGTTTACATGTTTTATAGGACCATCTGGGTGTGGTAAAACAGTGCTGCTGTATACAATAGCAGGCTTTTTACCAATAACTTCTGGAAGCATATTAAAAAAAGGAAAACCTGTTAACTCCATTGGAACAGATAGAATAATGGTTTTCCAGGACAATATGCTCTTCCCTTGGAAGAGCGTAATGGGAAATATTCTCTTTGCTTTATCAAATTTCAATATAGAACATAAACAAAAACTGTTAATGGCTGAAAACTATCTTGAAACAGTTGGACTTCTAGAATTTAAGGATTGGCCAATACATAAACTTTCAGGAGGAATGAAACAAAGAGTATCCTTTGCCAGGGCATTAGTAACTAGTCCTGAGATACTACTTATGGATGAGCCATTTTCTGCACTTGATTCAATTGCTAGAAAGCATGTTAGAAAAGCATTGGTAGAAATATGGGAAGAAACCAAACAGACAATACTCTTCGTTACACATAGTGTAATAGAAGCAGTATATCTTGGAGATACTGTTCACGTTATGGGAGCAAGACCTACTTCTGTCAAGAAAACATACAGTATAGATTTACCAAGACCAAGGGAAATAGCAGATCCAAAATGTAGTCTGTTAGTAAGACAGATTGAAAAAGATATAGAAAAAGAATTTGCAAAAAATCAGAGCAATAAGTTCTCTGATATAGATATGGAAAATATTTTAATTAATAATATATAAAAAGATGGAATCATCAAAAAGGAACATTCTTCTAGGAGTAATTTTACTAATTATGATAATAGGTGGATTAGTATATGCAAAGTACTTATCTCCAAAACCAGAAGAAAATGAATTACCTAAAATAAAGATAGGTTACAATATTCAATCTATGGACACAGTACCATTAATGATTGCGTATGAGAAAGGGTATTTTGAAGATAGTGGAATTGACGTAGAACTTGTTCAAGTTACAGGTTCAGAGGGAGCTATTGCAATAGGTGCTGGGCAAGTAGATATAGTTATTATTAGTTCTGCTAGATTATTTGGTCCTATTGAAAAAGGTGTTCCAGTAAAGATCCTTTCTCCAATGAGTAATACAGATTTCGAATTGTTTGTAAGACCTGACTCAGGAATTAAAACGTTTAAAGATTTAGAAGGAAAGAAATTTTCATATGGAGTTGGAGGTGGTGCAAAAGAACTCTTTACTAGATACATATTAGATAAGGAGGGTGTTGATATTGAGAAAATAGAATTTGTCGATGTAGATAACATATATCTTCCGGTTGCATTAATGGATCAAAAAACTATTGACGCTGCTTTAATAGCAGATTCTAACTATGTTGATCAGGCAAAAGAAATGGGTGGAGTCATATTACCCGTTTGGGTTGAAAAGAATTATGAGAAATCTCCAACAGGTCTAGTAGTCGCCGCAAATAGTGACTATTTAAATGGTAATGAAGACACTATTAAGAGTTTTTTTGAAGCAATTATAGAGGCAAACAAATATTTAAAGTCAGACTTAGATGAATCTTCAATAATTGCAACTGATTTTATGAGAGAGAATACAAACGGCGCTATGAATATAAAGTCAGAAGATTTTAAAAATTTAGTTGAAACTGGAAGGGTATCATATGTTCTTTGGGAAGGTACAGCAGTAGTAGTGGATTTAGCACGAGTAACATATGAAGTTGGGAATATTGAGAAAGAATTAACTGTAAATGATTTGTATGATTTACGATTTAAGAATTTACTTGAATCAGCACAAGATGAAATTTATGGGTCGAATTAAAACTAAAGAATTATTTTTGGGATTAATACCCTTTATAGTTTTATTGGCTCTATGGATTTTTTCTATACAATTTGGATGGATGCCAAAATGGTTTCTTCCAAGCCCAATGAAAGTATGGGATTCATTTGTACATTTATTTAGTGATGGTACTGTAGTAAAAATATTATCAGAAAGTATGATTAATCTCGTACCACCATATTTTCTTGCGATATTGACATCTTTTATTTTAGGGGTATTGATAGGCACCAGTACTACTGCGAAGAAGATATTCTTCCCTTTCATAGCAACTCTTTATCCAATTCCTTCACTTGCATGGCTTCCTTTCATGATAATACTATTTGGATTTACAAGAGAAACTGTGTGGATATTACTGTTCATCTCTACATTTTTAAAAATGATTTACAATATGATTAGTGGGGTAAGAAATGTAAATCCTATTTGGATATTAGCAGCAAAGAATTTGGGACTTAGTAAATTTCAAATTATTATTCATGTGATAATTCCTGGTGCACTTCCAGATATAATGACTGCTGTAAGAATAGGGTTTGGTTCTATTTGGAGATCTGTTGTAGCAACTGAAATGCTCGTGTCTGGCGCTGGTGGTCTAGGGAAATTTATATGGACTGCTCAATGGTCATTTAGTTTTGAAAAAATATTTGTTGGTATATTTTTAATCGCAGTAATAAGTATCCTCTTTGAGACATTTATTTTTAAGAGAATAGAAGCGAAGACTCTTGAAAAATGGGGTGTAGTACAGGGCGATGAAGAATAAATGAATTTCAATTAAATATATTTTCTCATCTCTATCATCCTTATCTTTTCATTTTCTAATGGGAAATATATATCTTTAATATATTCAAAACCTAAAGATTTATAAAAAGGTATAGCATTTAAAGTAGAATATATAGAAATATATTCAGTATTCTCTTTCCTAAAGTCATCTTCAATATATTTATATATCTCTTTACCAATACTCTTACCTTGATAGTTAGGATGTACTTGTATTTGAAATATACTTTTATCTTTTAAAGAGTACTGTGCAAATCCTAATATATTATCTCTTATATATACAATCCATGTTGATTTATCTAACTGCTCTTTTATATTTTCTATGGTTATTGTTGATAACCATTCTTTTATTACATTAGTTTCATAGTAAAGGGAATTTGTTTCCAAAATACACTGTTTATGTATTTCTAAAATATCATTTAACTCTATATCATTTGTAACTTTTCGTATCATTTACTCAGTATATTACCTTATATTCTTGAAAAATCCATAGTAGGAAATAAATTTAATTTACCATTTACAGTTTTTTAAGTATTTAGGTTAGAAAATGTACTTTAATATATATATGATACAATAGAGTAATCAAATAAGGATTTCCAATATATGAAATTAAACAAATTAACTCCCAAAGAGAGGGATGTAATAATTAACAAAAGAAAAGAAATAATAGTAATTGGAGGAGGGTGTTTTTGGTGTATAGAAGCCGTATTTCAAAGAGTAGATGGTGTGATTTCTGCTATTCCTGGTTATGCAGGTGGTACTTCTAAAAATCCTAGCTATATGCAAGTGTGTACTGGTAATACAGGTCATGCAGAAGTTATTAAAGTTATATTTGATCCAGAGAAGGTATCTTTAAGAAAGATATTAAAAATATTTTTCCTTTCTCATGATCCTACTACATTAAACAGGCAGGGTAATGATATGGGTACTCAGTATAGGTCTATTGTTTTGTATTCGAATGAATCTCAAAAGAAAGTAATTGAGAGTGTAATAGGGGATATACAGAGAGGGTCTGAAAAAAAGATTGTAACAGAGATAGAAGCTTTAGATATATTTTATGAAGCAGAGGAGTATCACAAAAATTTTTTTAACAGTAACCCAAATTCCAGTTATTGTAAGCTAATTATTAAACCTAAGTTAGATAAAGTATTGCAAGAGAAGAATAGGATAAAGAATTAAGATTTGCATATCATATAATACTTTGATACACTAAATATATAGTATATTTAATTTTTAATTAAGGAATACTATTATGGATATAATAATTTGGTTAGTAGTTGGATTAATTGCTGGGTGGTTAGCATCTGTAATTATGAAAACAAATGGTAAGCAAGGAGTTATTGGAGATATCTTAATGGGAATCATAGGTGCATTTGTTGGTGGATGGGTAGTTGGCCTATTTGGGCTTCCAAGTGTAGGTGGTTTTAATCTCTACAGTATTGGAGTTGCAGTGATAGGAGCTATCATAGTTATAGCAATAGGAAGAATAATCTTCCGTGGTACAAGTGTAACTGAATAAAAGAAATTTTATTCTTTAACTAGTGTAAATACTACACATTACAGGGTGTATTAATGTTTCTTTTCTAAACTCTCTTTAACTCTATACTTAACGATATTTTTTACTAAATCTAATGGAATAGGTTTATCTAATGGGAATTGTATAGCACCTTTAGATACAACATAAGTAGAAAGTTCATCACTAAATTCTTCAATAGCGGAAGGAGTAGGGTAAAACCCTATATGTTTTTTAAATGCAGCAAAGTGTACTAGATTACCGTAAAGAATAAATGTAGGTATTTGATATTTAATAGCTTCAGTAGCTTCAGGTACTATATCTTTAATTACTTTCCTTATTTCTTTTAGCTTACTTCTAACTTCTTTAGGATGAAGTGCCATATATTCATCTATTGTTTTTATTCGTTTTTTGGATGTATCCATATACCCTATTTTATCACATTAGGATATATTCTAGGTTATTTAGCCTAAGAGGAGTTTTAATGCTTCATATACTAGGAATGCTGGCCATACAATTGCCTTTAGTACTCCTAATACCCCAATCCAAAAACCTGTTGCTGTTGAAAGAAAATATATTAATGCTCCTATAAGGCCTAAACCGTATACAGCATTGCTTGAGGTGTTTTGATATACCTTTGTCATATTAAAAAAATATACAAATATTATTATTTAGTTTATCAATTTTAAAAAAGAAAAACGATATATAAGGGAGTGGGTGTCCTTAAAAGTCATTCTGTTCTTCCGTCATATACTCTGGACATGCTATGAAATTCTGACTATATTATAGTTGTATATTAAATTTTTATAACATAGTTAATATGAAAAAGAGTATTTTACTTTTTACTTTCATATTCCTAACAGTTTCATCCTTAGCAGTTTTTGCTCAGAGTGGAGCTCAGCAGGGTGGATCGCCAGACACTGTAATAAGTACACAGCAGGGTGCAAATAGCCAGAAGTGTATAGATGTTACCAGAAAGGTTGATTTGGTAACAGAGAGATATAATGAGAATCAGGAGAAATATATGAATGCTTTTGAGAATGTTTTTAAGAATGTGGAGGCTTTGGCATTAAAGTTTAAGGCAGATGGATATGATACTGCACAATTAGAGCAGCATTTAGAGGAGTATAACAATATGGTACAAAATGCCTCAAGATACTATAACGAGTTTAAGGTCGGTATGGATAATTCTAAGAAGGGTGTATGTGGTAATAGTGATGCTGATGCAGGACAAGAGTTTAATACTGCAAGAACTCAACTTATGGAATGTAAGAATGAAATGCTTCAATTAAGAACTTTTGCTCAGGAGACTTTAAAACAGGATCTATTAGATTTAAAGAGTCAGGTAGTAGAATAAATTATTATAAATAGATTACTATGGAAGATAAAAAACTATCAGGTTCTACAACTCCTGTTGAGAGTGTTTCAACTCCTTTAGAAAGTACTACAGCAGATAAGCCAAAGAGTAAGAAGAATTTAATAATAATTGCTTCTGTTGGTGTATTAATTATTGCTATTGTATTGGCCATTATATTTATTGGTATTAGGAATAAAGATTCTTCTCTTTCTTCAATTGAAAACTCTATTACGACAATTGATAACCTTTTTAATAGTACAGAGGATATTGATAAAGATTTAAGTGATTTATCAGAAGATTTCTTAGATGCAGAGCCTGTTTCTACTGAAGAGATAGATACCTCTATACAAGAGTTAGAAAAGGAATTAGAAAATTTAGGGAATTTAGATGGAGACTTTGGTCTTGAAGCAACCGATGTAGGGTTAGAGTAACATATATATGGTTGTACAATGATATAAGAAATCTTACTAAAAGGATAGAATAGCTATTTCTTTTCCTCTTTGTCTTTTTTGTTTACAATCATACTTAATATTGCAAAGACGAAAAAGATAGCTCCAAACCATATATGAAGATAAACGATTAATTCATCCTTAAAATCTATACCTCTTAAATAGTTAATAAATAAAGGAATAGTTGTAAGTAGAGTTGCTGTAAATGAGATAATTCTTGCTTTTTCTATTAATCTTTTCATATTAAAGTAGATAATTTTATTTAGTATATAATCTAATTATAATACTTTTTCCATATTATTCCATATATTAAGTCCTATTTTTAAAAATATTACTTTCTAGAGCCAGAATAACTGAATCCACATAAAGGTTTTAAAAAATAGTGAACAGAAATTCAAATTGTTAACTATATTGCATCAGGTTTTGGTATACATGATTCGTTAACAGTATTTGGTAGAGAACATGATGCAGCAGTTACAATAACTGGATATGGACCAATAATGTCAATGGGAGTTTTAATTCTTCAAGCAGGAGATATACGTAGAATGCCAAGTAATTCAAGAATGTTACTCCATCCAACAAGTACTCGTATTTCTGGAGATATTGGTCGAGCAGAGTTTCATATTGAGGAAGCTAGAGCATTGTATACAATGTATACAGAAATCATTTCAGAAAGAGTTAGAAATGCAGGAAAGGAGATGACACCTGAAGATGTAAGTAACCTTATGCAAGCAAATGCTGGAGTAGGTACACATCTAACATCAGAACAAGCACTAGAGTTTGGATTAATTGATGAGATTGTTTAGAAAAATATAGATATTTAAGAGTTATCTATGAAGAAAGAGATTAGATCTCTATAGTCTATACCAATCTCTTTAGCTTCCTGTGGTATCAATGAAGTACTAGTCATCCCTGGAAGAGTATTTGTTTCTAAATAGTAAATCTTTTTGCCTGTGACTAAGAAATCAGATCTACTATACAATCTACATCCTAGTAATTTATGAATATTAATAGCTAACTCTGAGACTATTTCCCTTTGCTCCTTTGGAATACCAATAGCAGGAGTTCTTTCTAAGGATGCATTTTTCGTATATTTTGCAGTATAGTCGAAAAACTTCGAAGTTTTTGGAATTATCTCTATTGGTGGTAACTGTATAAAGGTATGATCTTTTTTTTCTAAACAGCCACAACTTACTTCTGTTTTCTTTTCAATATATTCTTGTATAAGAATTTCATCCTCCCCTTTATGATGAGAATAGAAATCCTTAAGTATTTGTTTCAGATTATTTAAATCTTTAACAACATACGAGCATATGCTTGAGCCATTTTTGTTTGGTTTAATAAATACTGGTAATTTTACATTGTTTAAAAACTCTTCTAGATTATTCAAATGAACTATATCAGTCTTAGGAATAAATAAATCTGTAGAACTATTTACTAATATACTTGACCTAAATTTGTCCATACATAATCTACTTGAGTATGAGTCAGAACCAGTATATGGTATTTGTGCCTCTTCTAAATATGTTTGTAATACTCCGTCCTCTCCAAATTGACCATGTGTACCAAGTAGTGCAATATCATATTCCTTTAATCTAAGTAGTGTATCAGTAAATAGTATATTTCCATTTTCCCATTTAGATATATTTTCTGGTTTAGATATTTGTTTAATAGTGCATTTTCTATCTTTTCCAATTATGCATATAGAAACAGAATATTTATTATAATCTATGTTATCTATAATAGATTGAGAAGAGAGAAGGGATATGTCATATTCACTTGATGGTCCACCACATATGATAATAATCTTTTTCATATGATTAAGTATACGTTATTTGCGAAAAGAGAATATAGATTAAATATTCAAATTCTATAACCATTGTTGAGGATAATGTATGGATCTTATTGGAATACGTTGAAAAGGGCGGGATATGCACATCTAGACCCAAAGTTGAGACAAGAGAGGTATAGGAATCTGTAAATAGGTAATTAGTAAAGAGTACTTTAAATGTGATATATTTTACTGATGATATCATTTAAATCACTGTTTAAAAGATTTTGGTGGGTACTTCTTATTTTCCTTTTTTTAGTTATCTCAATAGTAGTTCTCCTCTTCTCTAGGGATGGAGAAGAAATATTTAAGGATGTACAAAAAATGGGAGATTCTGCTTACAGTAATAAACTACCAGATTGTCCTACTGATCTTTCTGGTCTTCTTACTGTATCAATGGTTGATATTAAATATATAGCCTCTTTAACTCCTCTTGGTAATTCTAATCCACCAGGTCATACATTTCCTGTCGATCATGTATATTTTGAAGGATATGGGGCAAAAGGGAGTTGGCCTCGTATGCCTTTCTATACCCCAGGGGACAGTATAATTTCAAAGGTTATGCAAGAGAAAGCATATGATGCAGATGGAAATCATATACATACCACTTATGCTATTGATTTTAATCTTTGTAAAGGTGTGAAAGTAGTAGCAGCTGGAGAAAGTGAGTTAATGCCACAAATTCAGAAGTTAATTGATGAAACTAAACCAGAATGTAAATCTTCAAAAGGTAAGCATGATGGGCAGGCGACAATAACACAATGTACATATGAGATAGAGTATCAATCAATAGCTGGAGAGCAGGTAGCATGGACAGGTGGTGATGAAATTCCTGAGGTATGGGCTTTTAATTACAATATAGAACCAGACAAGAATGTGGATTGGGAAAGGTATGATTATAGCGATTATCCATATGCTTTTTGTATGTTTGATTTATACTCTGGAGATCTAAAAGAGACCTTGTATTCAAAATTTGGTATTTATATTTTTAAAAAATATGAAGACAAAGAATTAGAGGAGAAGAAAGAAGCAATTTTTGTTCCTAGAACAATAGCTCCTATCTGTGGTAGTCCACATCAAAATATATATGGTACTGCACAGGGAGATTGGTTTGCATCAAATATGGGAGGGATGGATTCTTTAGAATTTGCAGGAGATGGACTATCCTTAATACATGACAATATTGACCCAAGAATAGGGAAGATTGTAATAGGAGGGAATTTTGCAGAAACAGGAATTCTTACCTTTAATCCTATGTTTAAAGGGACTATCAATAGAGAGTTTAGTAGTATTACACCAGGAGATACTAAATACTGTTATCAACAGGGTGTGAATGTAGATTATGGTAACTATTTTGATGGAATAGTTATACTTCAATTGATTAATGAGCATAATTTAAAAATAGAGAGACAGAGTGGGGATTGTAAAGAGAATATGGATTTCAAAGAACCTTATTATTACGAAAGATAATTAATATAAAGGACGGGTTCTGTTAGAACATATTGAAAATGGTGGGACATACAAGTCTGGAACCAGTATTTCCCTAAGTGGTTATAGCAGAATTAGGCGGAAGAGATAGCAAAAAGGTGAAAGGATCTTAATAAACTATTTATTAATCAGCACATACATCAAAATATAGATTAGGAGTAAAGTATAGATCTAATCTACTATTTAAAATATCTTTTGGTATATCTTTAAATGCAGGGGTCCACGTATCACTTTCGAGAAGCCTAGGAACTTCTGTTTTAGCATATATCTCTGCATCCACTGCTAGATTCTCTGCATATGTTTGAATCTCTTTCATATCTTCCATATCATAATCCATTTCCATTAATTCACTAAACTCTAGTAAAAAGTATTTCCTTTTATTATTTTTGAGGTATGTAATAACCTTTTGTGAATTAACTGTGAGATACTCGTTGTTAACAGCTCCTAATTGTTGTGCTTTTGTAAGAAATTTTGTAAATAATTCAGTTCCTTTCTCAAAATCTCCCGCAATTAACAATGAATTCTTCCAAAGAACAGAAGGAAAGATACCCAAAGGTTTCGCACCTACGAGAATTAAACTGGAATAGGAATAATCATAATTGAATTCACATACACCAATCAAATTATCTGGTTTAAGCCCCTTTGAATCTGGAAGTGTATCTGCAGCATATAGATATGATCTGTTTGCCATGGATTTAATTATACAGGAAAATGGCGTGACATACACGTCTGGAACCTAAATAGAACCTCTCTTAATATTGAGTGGCTCAAATACACCCAGTATATATACATCTAGTTCTTCTCCGTCGGCAGATTTTGTCCCTTCAATATATCCATAATTAATGGGGTATATAAACCCGTGTTTTGGATGCTTAGATCCCATCTCCCTATCAACAGCAACTGAAACAACTTTCCCTATATATTCTTGAGGAGTCATAAGATTCTTTGTCAAATATGGCGGAGGATATGGAATGATATCCGAAAAGAAATTTCTTTTTCAGAGGATGGAATATCAGTCTTGCGACTCTGTAAGATGTTTTCTCCAAAATTCGGGATCTTTTAATTTCTTGAGTGTTTTTTCTCTTATTTCTTTGAACTTATTTAGTTCTGTTAAAATTTCCCTTGAAGATATTTTAGAACTAAGATCAGAATTCCTTTTTAGAAATATTATTTCGTCAGCATTTAGTTCGTGAGGTATTAATGATCCATCATGTTCTGCGAAATTTCTATTTCTGCTTATGAATGTGTAATAACCAGAGAAATCTTCTCCAACTTGTGCATCCTTCAATATCTCTTTCCCTCTTTTTAAGAACTCTTCTTTCTCATTGTTATTTAATTTGTCCCAGTCTTGGAAATCATATAAACCTGCATAATGGCCTATCTCAACTATAAATCTTTTGATGTAGTCGTTTATGATATTTTGTGCTTTTATACCATCTATCAAAGTTCTACCTATCTGTGTAAGTAATGCATTATCTCTTCTGCTAGAGGGGTTTTTCCTGAAGGTTCTGAATAAAAGATTTAATCTGGGTACAATATCAAATGAAAAGTAGTCTAGTTGCTCAGATAGAGCTAAGCTAGAATCCCCAACTGTTTTCATCCTCTTGGGAATATCTTCTTTTAGAAAGCCTTCTTGCTCAAGTGTTTGGATAGCTCCTATTACAGGGAGTGTAAAGTGATCTGATTCATCCCATCCTCTTATGTCAACGATTCTTGCGTTCGGCATAGTAAATAATAATTATATTTTAATCCGTTATCCAAGAGGTATTTTTATCAAAAGCCTCTTGGAGAGTTTTAAATTTTTTTTCTAGAGAGACTTTGTCTGTTGGGCGAAAATTTCTTTGAGAGAGAAGAAATATATTATTTGCTGTTCTCGTTAGTGGGAGTTTTCGTAACTCATTATAAGTCTTTTTTTGTAGTATCAGTGAAAGTTCATCACAGAACAAGCGGGAAGTTTTGGAATTCTTTAATTTATCACCATATTTTTTTAGTAATCTTAAACTACTGTGATTATCTCTTAATTCTTGTATTTCAATTTCAGGGACCTTTACATTTAAAGTCTTTTCTATTGCTAGAGTGATTTCTTTATTTGTAAAATTAGCGAGTTCAATAGAGTTTCCTTTGTATGGTCCACTTCTTCTATAGGAGAAACTGGTTAAAAAAGAGGGGATATTATAATCTGTACTATTAACTGAAATCTTACTCCAGTCTAAGAACTCCTTAATTGTTCCTTCCTTATCAAAGAGAAAGTATGGAATTATCTGCCAATCATTTAAGTCTGAATTAATCTTGTTTTGAAGTTGTGCATATGTGAAGTTCTTATATTTCTTATTAAAGGAGTTTATTTGTTTTTTCAATAGCTTACGATTATTTTCGGAGGTGATCTCTATTCGTTCCTCAGATGCTATCTTGTTAAGGGTATTTCGTATCTCTAACAGATGTTTTTCTACAGAAAGGAACTTTGTCGCACCTTGTACATTTTCAAATACTATCCCTAGGTTTCTGTCTTTTGTATATCCATATAATAAATTCAGAATAATCCCTAGAAGAAAGATTTCTGTTTCTCCTTCTGTGTAGACTTTAAGGTTCGGAAGAAAGTTAATATCTAATTCGTTGCTCATATAATATAATCTTCTGGAGTAAATGCTGTGATAATCTTCTCCGAACATTCTATTCCTAAAATTTCTACGAGATACAAAATACCCTTCCATTTTCATCGGATCTGTTTTTACAATAAAACTTTCAGATAAAGATCCAATTTCATCAATATCTAAAATCTCGTGACCTGTCTTAAACTCAAGACATTTTTTTAACATTAAAGACCACTCTAGATAGTCTATACCCAGCCTGGTGATTCCAGTCAGTTCTCTCCTTTGTAATACTGCAATGTTTTTCCATAGCTGAAGTGTATTTCCCATTAGTTCCTCAGCTCTGTTAGCTAATAGTTTGTAGGCTCTAGCAAGTTCTATATTATCTACATCAATATCCTCGGGTTTACTATTATTGAGGAGTTTAATATTTTCATTGTAGTCTCCTGTAGTAACCACAATTCTCCCATTAGATTGAGAAGCTGGATAGAAATATCTCTGAATTTTGATTAAGACTTTTCTTATTTCGTAGTATTGCGTGATTGGCATATATTTTTTATTCTGGATCAAATCAAAAAGAATTACATCGTAGTTCATGTAATAGTAGATCGCCTCTCCATCTTCTTTTAGTCTGGGTTCCTGATTCCTGATCTCTGTCTTTTCTGTTGTAGTTATGTACTTAGAAACAGATCGCCATTTCATATCTCTTGAAAATGTTAGTCTTGGTGAATAATAGCTTTCGGTCTTTGTTCCCTTCTTTGGACCATGAATATCAGAATTGTACTTATTTTTTCTCACTAGGAAATGCTCTTGCTTTTCTTTGTCATAAAATTTAATAAAGGAATCTTTGATTAAAGGGGGAATATATATGAAGAGAGGGAAAAATGAATCTTCTACCTGTTTTATAACGGAGACCTCAAGCGATTGGATAATGCCTCTTTTTTTAAGATAATCTCTGAAATCGGATTCTTTGAGTGGGAAATTCTCTTGGAATAGTTTTTTATTAAAGAACTTCTTAACAAAGTCGTCATTATATGTTGAGTTATAAACCTCTAAATTGTTTTTATATAGTTTCTTTTCCATCTCTTCTCTCCGTAATCTATTATACCAATAAGGTTCTACTTTTACTTTGTGAGCAGAATGATATAATAAGCCATGTTACCTAAACCTATTCTTTAGGCATGGTGATAAAAATTAAATCCAGGTCAGTGTGTTAGGCGGTCTTCCGTCTCTCAATCACTGACCTGGTTACTAGGGGAAACCTTAGTAGAGGATACAGCAATGTACCTCTGTGAGCGGGAGACCACTTGTCTCAATACTCACAAGAACATATAACTTGGTCAGAAGGGATATGGATTCAAAACCTAAAAAGATTTCATTTTTTGAACTTATTTTCAAAGGAGTCCTTAGTCTTACTGGTCTTGCCATATGGATTCTCATTAGTGATAACTATCCAACAACTTTTAGTGTGATTGGTTTTCCAATAACCATTATTTTGGGATTGGCAATTGGAGAGCTAAATGAAGCTTTGAAAAAGAAATATGGAGAATACTCCTCTGTATTATGCATGTTCTTCCTCTGGGGGCTTGTTGCAATTGGAAGTATTTTAATTCAATTAATTTAAATCTTTAATAAAATGGAGAAACAAAAGAAAAACATCTTTACAATACTTCTGGGTTATTTAATATTTGCAGGCATATACCTTGCATCTTGGTATCTATTTCAATATTTACTAGATAACAACCCTACAGAAGGATTATCAGTGTATGGAATTTTAGTATTTGTACCATGGGCATACTACCTTTGGAATAAGTCAGATATTGCTAAATGGAAAAGAATTTTTTGGATTATAATTGCATTCTTTTTTTCTTTTGGGTTGGCATTTAATGTAGAAGCCTTAATTTATATCTTTTCTTAGAGATTGGTTATGAACAACAATAAAAAAATTGATCCGTATACTATTTTAGAAAAAGACCTCAAAGAAACAGAAAGGGAAATAGAGGCAAGTAGATTTAATTGGAGAAAAGTTTGGATTGTTATTGCAATCCTTTTAATGACAGGTGCTACATATTTCATTAAAGATATAATGCCTAAAAGGGATTCTTTACAGTCCTCATTTAGTTGTGATGATGGATACCAATTTGCAAGTGATTATGAGGTAGAGGATCCAGAAAAATGTAAAGAAGAATTTGAGATGGGAGATGCAAGAGAATGTTGTGAAGTTTTTGTATTGGAAGGGTTTGGGAATTCAGAAGATTATTTTACTGACCCAAACAAATTCTATTTCAAAGGATATGAATGTACGGATGATTGTAGCGGACATGAGGCTGGGTATGATTGGGCGTATGAAAAAGATATTAGAAACAAGGAAGAATGCTCTGGAAATTCACAATCTTTTATTGAAGGATGTTATTCCTATGTAGAAGAGCATAATTAAGCTGTTTGTTAACTGTAATAAATGGTATTAATTATTTAGATGAAGAGGATAAATTTATTGATAAAACATTAAGTTAGATATTTTTACTATGAATAGAGAGTATATATATTTAAAAGATTTGATAAAGGAAAGACTAAGGGAGGACTATCCTCTCTTTATGATCTTGGGTAAAGATAGTAAGGGAGAGATAGTAACAAAAAATTTAGACAGTCTCCTTATCAGTGGTCATACTGGAAGTGGTAAGTCTGTATTTCTTAATTCAGTAATATATACACTTTTTAACACATCTTCTTCAGAGGAATTAGAATTAGTACTTATAGATACCAAGTTGGTAGACTTCTATATTTATGAGGGTATTAAATATCTAAAAGGTAAAGTGAATCACACGGTAGATGAAAGTGTAGTTGCTCTAGAAGAGTGTTTGTCAGAAATAGAGAGAAGAAAGAAAGAGAAAGTTAGAGGTCCATTTATTGTTGTCTTAATAGATGAGTTTGCTGATTTAGTAATTCAAAACCCTAAGAGTGAGGAGTTAATATGTAAGATAGCTAAAGAGGGTAAAGAGGTTGGTATATATATCATTCTTTCTTCTTCAATGGCTTCAGAGAGAGTTTTTACAGAAAAGATTAAAGAGAGTATTCCCAAGAGATTGATAGGTTCAGTAGTATCTAAAGAAAATTCCTTATGGTTATTAGATGAAGAGGGAGCAGAGGAATTACTAGGTCGTGGGGATATGATATTTAAGGATTTGGAGACCGGTGAGCAAATAAGGGTGCAGACGCCTTTTGTTTCTACCGAAGAGAGTGAGCAGATTGTTCAGGGGATATTGGAAAATAGAAAGATAGATAGGATATATAGGATAAAGGATGTTTTGTATGAAGATGCAAAGAGGGTGGTAATAGAGAGTGGGAATGCAACAGCTAGTTTTTTACAAAGACATTTTAAAATAGGTTATAACCAATCAATAAGGTTGATAGATCAACTAGAATTAAATGGTGTTATTGGTCCTAAAGATGGAGTTAAAAAGAGAGAGATCTTAATACAGGTTCCATTAAAAGAAAAGTAGATTAGAGACTTACTCTTCTTCTCTAAAACATACTCTTAAATCTAATATTTCCTCTCTCATTTCAGCAATCTTCTTAAGTTTGTTAACAATACGATCAGCACTTAATTGCCTTTCAACATAATATCCACTTTCAATTTCAATAGGTGTGATAAAATCACTCTTTTCCCTTGAAATATTTACAATATCTTTCATTTCTGGAGAGAAGAGAATATCAAAGTAATCAGAATACATATACTTAATCACATCCTTGTACATACCAATAAAAGAATCTTTCTCTACTTTGTTCCCATTAAGAATGTAATATTTAATAAGTTTTCCCGTTGCGTCAACAATATCCAAAATGCTGACCTCTTCTTCAGGAGCCTCCTCAATATATGGTAGTTCAGGAAATTCCCAAATCTTTAGGAACTTCTTTATTAAAAGGTTCCCCCTTTGTTCAAGTGTATCAAGATTCCATTTCTCAAGATTTGCTAAATAATCATTTAGCTTTAATTTACTATATTTATAACCTTTTGAGTTCTCCTGATTTAGGTCTCTCTTTTCTATAAATGATCTGTTTCCAAGACTACTGTTATTTATTACTACTGTAAGATTTGCCAAAGTATTTCTTCTTGCTTCCATCTCAGTAAGCTCTTGAGCATTTAGTTGATTTTTCCATTCTGAAGAGGGATTCTGAGGGAAGATATGCTCTATAGAAATATTTTCATTCTCAAACAAATCAATATCATTTTCTTGAAAATCATCATATTCATTCTCCAATCTCTCAAGAAGATACAACTTATTCTTACTTTGAGTAGAATAAATGTCTTTTGTTTTAAGTGCTTCTTTTACCTCCTCATCAGTGGGAAATCTTTGATAACTGGTATACCTGGATAAGGTTAGCGCAATAGAATCAAAATAATTTAGTGTAGAGAATTTCTTTCTTAGTTTGGTACTATTGTTGTGAAGAGTCATGAAAATCTTGTTTAAGGCATTTGTGGGTACACCACATATAAATCTTCTAAATACAAAGGACTGAACTAGCTTTATGGTCCTAATTAAAGTGTTCTCATCAATCTCTTCCTTGTCAAAGTCATATAGAACACTCAACAGGAATGGGTAAGCAACTGTTACTTCAAGTTTGTCCAAATCTTCCAAGTGTCTTGAAATTCTATTATTTCCAACTAACTCTGGATTTATTAACTGGTAGTAATAATTGGAATATCTTTTCATTTCATCTAACTCTCTCTCAAAATTCTTTTCATCATTGTTGATATCAGCAAATTTTTCTTTAAAACTTTCAAAGATATTGTTGTATGAAGGAATTGAGTTAAACCTTAGGGTTAGATAATCTCTGAAGAAATAGGACAATCTTGATTCATTTAAACTTACTTTATGACAATTCTTTTCAATTACTGACCAATAATTCTGAAATATTTTTTCCTGATAACCATATTCAAGATTCATCAGTAAATAGTTTCTTATTAAGTCTGCCTGTGATAGCTCCAATCCTGTTGAGTTTAAACTCTGGAAGATTTTCTGAGGGTCATCCTCATTGCTTAAGGCTATTTCTACTATTGTAAGTTGATTAAAGTTCTCATATAACTTTTTAGCATGCTCATATGTTGTGATATTTTCTCTAAAAAATAGGTAGTTATCTAAAATCCTGTTTCCGTTACTAATGTTTTCTGTATTCCCATTTACAAGAGATTGGAATACTTCAAAATCAGAAATTATTGGTTTGAGCTTTAACTTTTCTTCTCCATCTTCATATCTATTTTGAATGTAATTATCCCAAATCTGTTGATAAAGCATATCATCATGCTCCTTAAACAATTCAGCAATTCTAAGTAAAAAGAGGGTTATAGTTGTAATTCTTTGTTGTCCATCAATTATTACTAACTCAGCCTGTGTAATTAGGTTACTTTTTCTTTTATGAACAATTGAGCCTATGAAATATAATTGATCAGCTTGCACACTTTCTATATCTTTTAATAATTGGGCACATTGCTTTCTTCTCCAGTCATAGTTTCTTTGGTATACGGGTATGATAAAGTTTTTTCCTTTATTAAGAAACATTGAAAGAGGGATTTCTTGTGCCTGCATTTAGTGTGTACATTTAAATTATTCCCTCATTATACTATTCGCTCTACTAAAACCCAAGACAAGCCAAATCCTTCTAACCTAAATGATTTTTCTAATAGTCTTTGAATGTATATAATATATTATGGAGAAATCAAATGTGAACAAGAGGAATTTAACAAAGAAACAAGAGTTATTTTGTAAGTTATTTGCAACTAATAGAGAATACTTTGGAAATGGTACTCAAGCCTATGCCAAGGCATACAACATTGATTTATCTCAAAGAGGTAAGATGGGCATTGCGAAAGCCAGTGCCTCTAGATTGTTAACCTATGATTACATTTCAGACTATATAAACAAACTAATAGACATTGGAGGGTTAAATGATAAAAGAGTTGATAAAGAGCTACTTTTTCTGATTGAACAAAATGCAAACTTTAATGTTAAGTTAGGAGCTATAAAAGAATATAACTCTTTAAGAAAAAGGATAATTCAAAGAGAGGAAATTAAGGTTAAATCAGAATGGAATATTTCTGATTATCTTAAGGAGTTAAAGAATAAAACAACGGATGAATTGATAAAACTTGACCAGGAGTATGCAGAGGAAAATATGAGAAACAATGCTCACAGATAATCTTATGTGGTTTATTATTTCTATTAAACATAGTAAAATAAGCCAACATGGATATTGTAACTAAAGAAACATTCAAGATTAAATTACAGAAACTAGTTGACCACTTCTCTGATAATGAGCAATACTATAAATCCTCCAAGTACAAAGAAGATGAACTAAGGCAGGAGTTTATCAATCCCTTATTCAAGGCATTAGGTTGGGATATGGATAATGAGCAAGGTTTTGCTCCCCAGTATAGAGAAGTAATACATGAAGATAGAATAGAGATAGAAGGGAAACCAAAAGCTCCAGATTATGCATTTAAAGTAGGTAGTGATAGAAAGTTCTTTGTTGAAGCAAAAGCATCCTCAGTAAGAGTATTTTCAGAAATAGATCCTGCATTCCAATTAAGAAGATATGCTTGGAGTGGACAATTACCAGTATCAATACTAACAGATTTTGAAGAGTTCTCTGTATATGATACAACTCTTGAACCAAAACATACTGATAAATCATCTGTAGCAAGAATTAAGTATATTGATTACAAAGATTACATTAAAGAAGCAGACTATCTTTGGGATACCTTCTCTAAAGAAGCTGTATGGAAAGGATCATTTGATAAGTTTGCTAAGAGAGAAAAGAAAGGTAGTCAATTAGTAGATAAATCATTCCTTAAAGAGATAGAGCTTTGGAGAGATTTAGTTGCTAAAGATATTGCTAGTAACAATAAATTAAACATCTATGAACTTAACTTTGTAGTACAGAAATTCATAGATAGAATTATCTTCCTCAGGATAGCAGAAGATAGGGGTGTAGAGTCCTATGAGACCCTTAGAAGTGCTGTAAAGTCTCCAGATACATATTCACAACTCTTAAAGATTTTTAGTAGAGCAGATGAGAAATACAATAGTAGTTTGTTTGATTTAAAAAAGGATGAGCTATCTACAAAGATTAAAATCTCTGACAAAACATTAGATAGGATATTAAACAATCTTTATTATCCTAAATCACCATATGAGTTCTCTGTAATTGGTGTAGATATTCTTGGAAGTGTATATGAACAGTTCTTAGGAAAGGTAATAAGACTTACAAAGGGTGGTAATGCCGTAATAGAAGAGAAACCAGAAGTTAAGAAAGCAGGTGGAGTATATTACACTCCTCAATACATAGTTGATTACATTGTGAAGAATACAGTAGGGGAGTTAGTAGAAGGTAAGACTCCAAAGGATGTTACTAAGTTAAAGATAGTAGATCCTGCTTGTGGTAGTGGTAGTTTTTTAATTGGTGCTTATAACTATCTTTTAAACTGGCATCATAAGTACTATGTAGAGAATGATGTAGAAAAGAATCTTAAAGCTAAGAAATTGTTTAAAGATGGAGAGGGTAATTACTTCCTTTCTACTCAAGAGAAGAAAGACATTTTACTTAACAATATTCATGGTGTAGATATTGACCCTCAGGCTGTAGAGGTAACAAAGCTTAGTTTAGCTTTAAAGATGTTAGAGGGAGAGAATAGTGAGACTATAAATGCACAGTATAAATTATTTGCAGATAGAATACTTCCTGATCTTAGTTCAAATATTAAGTGTGGAAATAGTTTGATAGGTAATGATTATTATTCAGACAAACAAATTTCTTTATTAGGTGACGAGGAATTAAGAAAGGTTAATGGATTTGATTGGGATAAGGAGTTCCCATTGGTATTTAGATATGGTGGATTTGATGTTGTAATTGGAAATCCTCCATATATTAGAATACAGGAGCTTCAGGAATCATCCCCAGAAACTATTAATTATATTAAAGCAAGATATTCCTGTTCTAAATCTGGCAATATTGATTTGTATCTAACATTTTTAGAAAAAGGTTATAACTTATTAAGTAAAAAAGGACTACTTGGATTTATAAATCCTCACAAATTTTTTACAGCAGAGATGGGGCAAGATTTAAGATCCTTTCTGACAACAAATAAAGCTATTAATACAATAATCAATTTTGGAACTAACCAGGTCTTTGAAAATGCCACTACATATACAGCAGTTATAATCTTACAGAAAGAAAAAAATGAGGTTTTTAAATATTATGAATATGGTAATGGGGAGGACTACTTTAATTTGGAGAAAATTGATTTCTTAAAAATTAATATTTCTGATTTAAGTTTTGGAATGTGGCAATTCCACAATAGAAATGAGAAACAGTTTATAGAATTACTCAGCAGAAATAGTGTTAAATTGGGAGAAATTTGCACAAATATTTTCAAAGGATCTTCAACAGGCAATGATAAGATATATGTTTTTGAGAGAGTCTCCAGTATTGATGATAAGCACTTAATGGTTAGAAATCTTCAAGGAGAGTCAGTAAAAATGGAAACAAGTTTGTTGAAACCTTTGCTGAAAGCTGAAGATGTAAGAAGATTCTCTCTTCGTAAAAAATCCTTGCTTGTACTTTATCCTTACTCTTTGAATGGAAACATATTAGATAAGAAAACCATTATGGCGAATTATCCAATGGTTTGGAAATATCTTGAAGAGAATAAAAAGAATTTGCAAAAAAGAAAAATAAAAATGAAGGATGATGATTATTATAAATACTCTGCCGCTAGGAGTTTAGGGAAATATGAAGAGGTGAAAATCTTAATTCCCGATATTCTTGTCTCTTCTCGTTTTGCATTTGATAGCAAGGGAGAATATTATCATGGCCCATCTATACATTCTTTATTACTAAGAAAAGACTCTGGGATTAGTTATAGAGCTCTTCTTGGGATATTAAATTCCTCTGTGTTTTGGAGATATATTCAAATTACTGGAACTGCGTTAAGAGGTGATGCCTATAGATTGACTCCTATGTATATAGAAAATTTCCCAATAAAGATTGAGGGGAATGAAGATATTTTGCTCAAAATTGAAGAAGTTGTTGTAGAACTTGAAAAACTATATGAAGATGAATCTTTTAATAAAAAGAGGATTGAGATTCTTGAAGAGAAATTAAACAGTTTTGTGAATAGTATGTATGGACTAAATGATGAAATGAGTTATTGGCTGAAACAAGAGAAATGAAAATCTATTTTGATGTATCAGATCCTCCATATGTACCTGGACAAAAATTCTCAAATGATCCAAAGGAAATTTTAAACAAAGCGGAATCTTGTTATTTGGATATTCCTGAGATTGTTAGAAAGTATCATCCAGAAATGATTGGTAATTATGATGAAGATACAGTAAAGTATGCAAAACTCTTAGAGTCAGACCCTGTTTTTGAGGAAAGAATTAAGGAACTTAGGAAAGAATTTATGATTCCAGAGGAAGGCTTCCCACTAGATGATAACTCTGAATACAACTTGAGGGTTGTAAAGGCACTTTCATCAATAAAAGCACAAAAAGTTCTAGCTAAAATGCAATACAGGAAAATGCAGAATCTCTGTTTGAATAAGTTCAGAGATTATAAAATGCCACAATCTTTTAAGAAGGCACTTCCAAGAATTGTATTGGGTAATACTATAGATATTCCAAGTTCATATAGATTTAAATTTGAGAAGGTTGAGGATATTAGAAACCCCAGTGTCCGTATTACAATAGATATATACTCCCCTTTGCAAAGTTATAATTCTATAGTAAGTCTGTTGGATAAATACTGGCTTGAGATTATAAAACTCCTCTCATCTCAGTCTGACTCTTTTGTTTCATTGCCACCAATAGAAAATATTGAGATTTGGAATTTAAGGAATACTCAGGGATTAAGGTACAAAGAGATAGCTTCAATAATTAATAAGAAGTACAACTTAGATTTAGATCAATCTACAACAATCAAGAGATATCAAGAGGTAAAAAAGAAATTCAAAGAAATTTCTCCAGAAATATCCCAAAAAAGTTTAGGATTTTAGTATATATTTCCACCTTCTCCAATCATAAAATCAGTCAAACAATAATTAAGACTGATTTATATGGACACAAACATTGATACAATAAATATCTCCGACTTAGCATGTGCTACAGCCCTTGTATGTGAGGGCATATTTCCAGTGAATTTTATAAAAGACCCATCTTCACAAAAGATTGATATTGTTTTCCCACTAACAAAAGTCACTAACAAAGTAATAGAAGATTTCTGGTTAGGTAAACACAAATGCATCTCAAGAGAATACTTTGAAAATCTCAAAATGTTGAAAAATCGTATTTATAGTCTAAAGAACTATGGTGAGTAAAGAGTTTATAAAAAAACTCAATACGATTATCAATACGGAGAATCAATTCTCTGAAGAGGAAATTCTATATATAGGTGAATCATTGATTGAATTCTATAAAACGATAGAAAAAATATTAAATCAATATGGAAATGGAAAATCAATTAAAGATAGAGAAAAAGAAATATAAACCTACTGATTCAAATCTTTTCTTTCAAGTAAAGATTAAATCAATTAAAGATGACCTATTACTTGCTACCTTAAGCGGGTCAGAATTAAAAATCATCTTTGCAATCTCCTCCTTTATTAACGATCAAAACAAAGCATATCCTTCTCAAAAATATCTTGCGAAATTAACAGGCTTGAGTGTATCAAGTGTCTCTAGGAATGTCTCAGAACTTTCCTCAAAAAAGTTTAAAGGAGAGAGCATTTTACAAATCATAAGAGAAAGAGAGAATGGAAATAAGTTCACAAACAATAGGTATTATCTATCCCCAAAAGTAGGAATAAATTTTGGATCAGTTAAGCAACAGGTACAAACTCAGGAATCCATTACGCATAATAATCAAACTAACTATAACTATACTTTAAACAAGAACAAATTATTAAAGAATAACAATGAAGTAATTTCTTTTAATAGAAATAGTTCAAAGAAAATTCCTAAATCCTCAAAAATACACGAACATTTTACAAAAGAAGATGAAGAGATAGTTCTCTTCTATGCAAAGGTTATTTCTGAAGATAAACCATTTGATGGTGATCTAGGATATGCCCATAGAGTACTTGAAAAGAATATTGAAATCATGGGGTTGGAAAATTGGAGAGATCTTACTAAAACCTTGCAAAACCATGCTAGTCCTAAATCCCTATTAAACCATATGAGGTTTTGTATTGCTCAAAAAGGTTCAACATATGAGGAGGCGTGGAAAGAATGGAATAGCAAATACTAATTAAATTTTAATGAAAGGAGGTTACATAAAAATCTTCAAAAACATTACAAATAAATTTTAATTTTTAATGAAATGGATAGTTATGAATCAATAGTAAGAAAACTTGAGTGTAGGATTAGTAATCTAAGAGGATCAGAAAATATAGATTTAGAAATAGCTGAGATTCTTAAACTGGTATATATACTCAAGCATTGTGCGGATAAAAAAAAGAAAGCTCCTGTTGACGCAGGAGGCTTTCTTCAGTTGAGTTTGTCACTCTGAGAAATATTATATATTATTTTAGTATAAAAAATTATGGGAAATAAATTACCAAAAGCAATCATATTCGCAAGAGTTAGCTCTGTAGAGCAAAAAGAATCAGGCTTCTCTCTTCCTGCTCAGATTAAAATTCTAACAGAGTACGCAGATAACAGAGGGTTAGATATTGCAAAAACATATTCAATTTCTGAGACAGCTAGTAAGAGAGATCAAAGAAAAACCTTTGATGAGATGTTGAACTATGTAACAAAAGAAAAAATCAAAGTTTTAATATTTGAGAAAGTAGATAGAGTAACTAGGAACTTAAAAGATAGTGTTAAGATTCAAGATTGGTTAGATGGGGATAATGAAAGGCAGTTACATTGTATAAAAGATTCTTTGGTATTACATCAAGGTTCAAGGTCTCAGGAAAAATTAAACTGGGATCTAAGAGTAGCTATTGCAAAGAACTATGCAGATAATCTTTCTGAGGAGGTTAGAAAGGGCTACAATGAGAAAATTGCTCAGAAGATATATCCAGGAAAGCCCAAATTAGGATATATAAGTGTGGGAAGAGGGCAAGGAAGAGAAATTATTCAAGATCCACAGAAAGCTCCTCTCATGAAGGAACTCTTAGAACAATTTGCTACGGGGAATTACTCTGCTAAGACAATAAGAGATAAGGCTAATCAGTCAGGTTTAATAAATGATTGTAGAAGGAAATTATCAACAACGGGTACATATAGATATTTAATAGACCCATTTTATTATGGATTCTTTGAATGGAATGGCACACTTCATGAGGGTAAGCATGAGCCATTAATCAGTAAGGAAACATATGATATGAATCAAAGGATATTAAAGAGGGGTTCCTATCCAAGATTTAGAACTCACGATTATGCATTGAAAGGGATTGTTAAGTGTGGTGAGTGTCATGGAATGGTTACATGGTATGCAAAGAAAGACAGGATCTATGGAGAATGTAATATTAAAGATAAGGATGAGAAAACCTGTCATCAAAGAAAATGTGGAAGAGAAGATAAATATATGGAGGAAATTATTGGTATCCTAAAAGCATTTCAGATTTATGATAAAAGATTGATTGAAGCAATTAGGGAAGAGTTGAAAAAAGATAATGAGAATCAAACAGTAAGAGAAGAGTTAACACTTGAACATGCTGAAACAAGAATAAAACAGATCAGGGCATCTCTAAATACTGCATATGAGGATAGGATTAATGGCATCATTGATATAACTAAATATCAAGAAGTAGAGAAGAGATATCTTGAGGAAGAGAAGGGGCTTGATGACACAATTAAAAGAATTAAGAACTATTCAAATAAGCAAAAAGAAATAGGTTTAGCTATCTTTGATCTTGCTCAAAATGGGGAGAGAATATTTGAACAATCTACTGTTGAGCAGAAAAGAACCTTGTTAAATACAATGTTTAGTAATCTGTATCTTCTTGATGGAAGGATGAAGTATGAAATCAACCCTGCATTTGTTGTTATGAGAGATAAAGTGCTTCAAACCAATGAGATGCTTCTTGAAAGTTCGGGAGTCGGGGTGGACGGGACTCGAACCCGCAACCTTTGCAGTGACAGTGCAAAGCTCTAACCAGTTGAGCTACCACCCCAAATAACTAAAAGAGTATATCAAAGGGATATCAAAATATCAATGTGATATAATGATTTAATAAACATATGGATAACAATAAATTACTCAGTTTAATAGGACAATTTACACACATCACTATTCTAGAAATAGACAGAGAAGGTAATATCCTTAACACTGTTTTTAATACAAAAACAGATCTCAATACAAATGATATATCAAATATAAAGGAACTCTTCTGTATACAAGATAGAGAAAGAGTAAATACCATATTAGAAATGGAAGTAGATGAACCAATTAAATATATGAAGTTATCTACTAAAACAAATATAAAGGGATATGTAGATGTTAAAGTAAGAGAAATGGAAGGAAGAACATATCTGTTAATAACATTTGAAGAGGGAGAAAGAGAAAGAGAAATAAAGTATTACTCTAGATTAACAGAACTACAAGAAAAAGCAGAAATAGATTCACTAACAGGATTACTAAATAGACATGGATACTGGGAAAGAGTAAAAAGAATACTTAACTGTGGTGATGAAGAAAGAAAGATAGGAATATTACTAATAGATATGGATGGGTTAAAGAAAATAAATGATGAAAAAGGACATCAAGTAGGAGATAAAGCAATACGCCAAGTAGGAGACTTAATAGTTAAAAGTATAAGGCCAAGAGATATAGCAATAAGGTATGGGGGAGATGAATTTGTAATAGTTGTTGAAGAATTAACAGGTAAAAAAAGTACGGGACATGGATTAGCAAAAAGGCTATTAAAAGAAATAAATGAAAACAAGAAATCTTTCCTTTCAACTGTATCCATTGGAGTACATGTAGTTAAGGTAGGAGATATTAATAAAGGAAATATGAGTGAAGAAGAGCTTAGAAAGAGCTGGGATGGTGCAGTAGAAGTAGCTGATAAAATGGCATATAAAGCCAAAGAAAATGGTAAAAATACTGTAATATTTTCTAAAGAGATTTAAGAGTGTTTCTGTATAGCAGAAATGAATGACTCCTTAGGTTGTAAACCAATCATAGTTTCAACAAGCTCACCATCTTTGAATAGTAATATTGAAGGAATACTCATAATTCCATACTTCTGAGGAAATTCCATATTCTCATCTACATTCATCTTACAAACCTTAACTGTATCTTTCATTTCTTCTGCTAACTCCTCTATTACTGGTCCTAACATCATACATGGACCACACCATGGTGCCCAAAAGTCTACTAATGCTAATCCCTTGTAATCTAATACTTCTTCTTTAAAAGTAGAATCTGTTAAATGTATCTCTGACATGATTAAAAATACTCAAATTATGTTGTTAATATGAAATATCTCATATAACTAGTATAATTGTACCATGAAGAGAGTTAGATTGACTAATAATAATTGGGATGAAGTAATTGAAAGTGCAGTAAAAATACTTAATAACGGAGGTTTAGTTGTATACCCAACAGAAACCTGCTATGGAATAGCTGTAGATGCTACTAATGAAAAAGCATTAAACAAATTACTAGCATACAAAACATTTAGAGGATCAAAACCAATATCCATTGCAGTATCAAATAAGGATATGGCAGAAAGATATGTATTAATAAATGAAATGGCAGATAACATATACAAAAACTATCTACCAGGACCAATAACGGTAGTTTCAGTAAGTAAAGGCCTCCTTAAGCCTCCAGTAGTCTCTAAACAGGGTTCTACAGGCATACGAATACCAGATTACAAATTTACATTAAAACTAATTGAGAAATTTGGTAGACCAATAACAGCAACATCAGCAAATGTATCATATAAATCACATCCATACAGTATTGATCAATTAATAAAAGATTTACGCTATATCTAAAAGTACATTACTAGAAGAAAGAGTAACTAAATTACCAGAAGAAACTACTAAGTTTGGTAAAGAATTTACTAAGGAATATCTATTAGACAACAAAGGATCAATTGTAGTTGCTCTAAGTGGAGAGTTAGGAGCGGGTAAAACACAATTTACAAAAGGAATAGGGGTAGGGTTAGGAAGTAAGGAGTTAATTAACTCTCCTACATATACCATTATTAATGAATACTCGTATGATGGTAATATCTTAGCTCATATGGATACATGGAGGTTAACAGATGAAGAGGAATTTAATAGATCTGGATTAATGGAACATCTTAATGATGGAAGAATAGTAGTGATAGAGTGGGCGGATAAATTCTATCAAGAACTAGAATCCATATGTTCTAAAAAGAATATCCCTATGTACAAGATTACTTTTAAATATATTTCATTAGAAGAAAGAGAAATAACTGTATATGGTACTAACTAAAGAAATATTAAAACAAAAACCATTAATATTGGCATTTGATACTAGTTGTGATGATACCTCAGTAGCTCTACTTAGAGGTAGAGAGGTAATTAACAGTGAACTTTCGTCTCAGATAGAGTTACATTCTGAATTTGGTGGTGTAGTACCTGATTTAGCAAGAAGATTACATGAAGAGAATATTGAGGGTGTATATAATAGAGCATTGGGTAATAACCCGGGGATGATTAATAATGTTGATTACATTGCAGTTACGACAGGTCCTGGTTTAGCTATAGATCTAGAAGTTGGTATTAAATATGCTAAAGAGTTAAGTAAGAGGTATAACAAACCGTTTGTTCCTGTGAATCATATGGAGGGTCATCTTTTTTCTTCCTTACTTTTGAATTCAAAGAGTAGTGGCCTTGTTAATGATGAATCTTTAGTTAATGCGTTTCCTGCATTAGGTTTACTAATGTCAGGTAAACATACAGAGATTGTATATATTAAAGAGATTGGTAAATACAAAAAATTAGGACAGACATTAGATGATGCTGCGGGAGAAGCATTTGATAAGGTAGGTAGGATTCTTAATTTAGGATATCCTGGTGGTCCAGTAGTTACAGAGTTTGCAAGGAAGGGTACTTCTGGAGTTATTACTTTTACTACTCCTATGAAAAATTCTAATGATTTAAATTTTAGTTACTCTGGTTTAAAGACAGCAGCTTTATACAAATCGAAAGAGTTAAGAGAGAAGGGTATACCAGAGAGAGAATGGATATATGATTTTTGTAGAGGATTTTTAGATGCAGTAATTGATTCTGTAGTTATTAAATTAAGATT
>Ga0076314_101_pt1 | contig 105691 bp, 101 predicted proteins | sample RifGroC1_FD_68025 | JGI IMG/M metagenome (GOLD analysis project Ga0076314, IMG submission 68025) | candidate division WS6 bacterium GW2011_GWC1_33_20 | reverse complement strand
GATGTAATAGGTATAATCTCATCTTTTAAGCAGGAGAGTGTAATAGAGGAAATTAAAGAACCTGAGGTAAAAGCCGTGTGTGATCAACAAATAGAGCAAGAACCAGTATTTGATCCATGTCCAATACAAATTGATATTAGTGGTGCAGTTAAATCTCCAGGTGTTTACTGTTTTGAAAAGGATAGTACTGTTGTAGACGCTATTAAAAAAGCTAAAGGATTTACTCCTGATGCTGGTTTTAAATATATCTCTATGAAAATTAATATGGCTACAGCAATGATAGATAATGCAAAGATATATATACCATTTGAAAGTGATTACAACTGTACACTACTTAATTTTCAATTACCTAAAGAGATTGTAGAGATAACAATACCTGATACAGCAGAAGAAGGTGATGAAGTGGAAGAGGAGTGTATAAGTATAAATGAGGGTAGTAAGGATGAACTAGATTCCTTAGATGGTATAGGACCTTCTACAGCACAAAAGATAATAGATGGTAGACCATATACTAAATTAGAAGATTTACTTAATGTAAGTGGCATAGGGGAAGCTACCTTTAACAAATTTAAGGAAGGTATATGTCTTTAAGTGTCTTAAAACAAAGATATATTGCTTTAATGCTGTTTTTCATTGATTACAAGGTGCTAATACTCTGTTTTACAATTTTAGTTACAGTCATTTCAGGCTCCATTCTTATAGAAAAGACAATATTTAATGGTGTAGGGTTTACATCTGTAGGAATATTTAACTCTTTGCTTCCTAGCTTAATACTTTTTCTACTTTCCATTGTTTCATACAGGGTAATTATGGGTGTATACTTTTTTAGAACTATTTATATTATCTTCTTACTATCTTCCTTTCTTGCTTGTATCTCGTTGTACTCAAAATATGAGAAAGTTACATCTGAAATTCAAAAAATCCATAGTTTCACTGGTAAAAATGTGTGGGTAACGGGGGTTGTTACCTCCAGAGAGAGTAGTAATACTTTCCTGTTTGATTCAGGTAAGGGTGGGTTAGGTAGTTCTTTGATCAGATTTGCTAAATACACTGATTTACATGCTGGTCAAAGATGTAAATTGAGTGTAAAAGTCGTGCAACCAAGCAGCTTCTCAGAATTCGATTACAAAAGATATCTCTTTAGAAAGGGTATATATTCAATATTAGATGTTTTAGAGTATGAATGTAAAAATGGTGGTAGTAAGCTACTTGAGATTAGATATTCATTAGAAAGAGTAGTTGAAAGAGCTATTCCTGAACCAGAGAGTTCACTTTTAATTGGGATAATGTTTGGTAGTAAGAGAGTATTTACAGATGGTTTTAATGAGGCTTTAAGAAATACAGGAGTATCACATGTTATTGCAGCTTCAGGATACAATGTTGCACTTGTAGCCAATGGTATAGATGTAATATTAAGGCGTATTAATGGTAGATTTGTAAATATTTTAAAGATATTTGGTATATTACTCTTTTCAATATTTTCTGGTTTCTCTGCTTCCCTCATTAGAGCTTCTACAATGAGTAGTATATATTTCTTTGCCTTGTTTATAGGGAGGTACTGTAACAAGTTTTCATCATTACTTCTTTGTATTACATTACTAATGCTTTTTAATCCATTCCTTATATATGATATTGGTTTTCTTTTCTCATTCTTGTCTACTACAGGGTTAATATTCTTACCTAGCTGTTTTGAAAAGTTAATACGGTCTAAATTTGTAAAAGAGAGTGTATTACCCTCTGTAATATCTATTCTCTTTACTGTTCCAGTATCAATTCTTTTCTTTGGTAAGGTATCTGTAATCTCTGTAATTAGTAATATATTGATTATTCCAATCATCAGTGGTTCAATATTTTGGGGACTTGGTGCTACACTCTTAAATTTCATATTTCCTTCTTTAAAGCTGTTATTTTTAATACCATATGTTCAACTACTAATCTTTAAATATTTTGTACAGATATCATCTAATATTGATATGGTAGAGTTAAGCATTAATCCATATATATTTGGTATCTTCATATATCTAAGTATCTTTATCTTTTGTTTAATCAAATATCCAATTTCTTCTTCTAACTACTATATTTCTAGAGTAAGATATATAAATGACAGAAAATATTGTTAAGACTTTGGTGTGGGTAATTATTGGGTTGGTGTACTTAATATCTGTTAAGTATGAGAATTCTGTTGTATTTTTGAATGTAGGGCAGGGAGATGCAACATTAATACAGAATGGTACTACTCAAATATTGGTAGATGGTGGGCCAGATATGTCTATTTTGTATGAACTTCCTAAGTATGTGCCAATATATGATAGGAAGATCGAGTATGTAATACTTACACACTCGCATGATGATCATTTAATTGGACTTTTGGAGGTTTTGAAGTATTACAGTGTTGATACAATCTTTTACTATCCAGGGTGTAACAAAAATGAAAACTATGAGTATTTATTACAAAAGTATCATAATTTAAAAGAGGTAAGTGCCGGAGATACTATAAGGTTGGGAGATATAGATATGAATATCATATGGCCAGTTAAAGGTGAAGATTATGGGGTTTGTTATAAACCCTTTGATGGAGATATCAACAATGATTCAATTGTAGTTGATTTTGAATACCTTGGTAAAAAGTTCCTCTTAATGTCTGATGTTGAAACTCCCGCAGAGGAGGTTATACTTCAGGGTGGACTCATTGGTTCAAATTATGACACCCTCAAGGGTGGACATCACTGTTCTAACTCATCAAGTAGTAAAATATTTCTAGAAAGAGTTTCTCCTTCACTTGTCATTTGTTCTGTTGGAGAGGGCAATTCCTTTGGTCATCCAGGTAGTGAAACGGTGCAAAGATTTAAAAGTCTGAATGTGCAATATTTAGTTACCTATGAGGAAGGGAATATACAGATAAAGTAGGATAATTGTGGTAAAATTACGCTTAATATGTACTCGTAGCTCAATTGGATAGAGCATTGGTTTGCGGAACCAAAGGTTGACAGTTCGATTCTGTCCGGGTACGGTGTGCACTCGTAGCTCAATTGGATAGAGCATCGGTCTTCGGAACCGAGGGTTGAGGGTTCGACTCCTTCCGAGTGCGTTTTAATGTATACTAATGAATATATGATAGAGGTAAAGAAGAAGATATCAGAGAATTTACTAAGTATTGTTAAGGAAATGGGTGTAGATATTCCTTTTGTAATAGTGGATGAGCCTACAGATCTTTCTCATGGTGATTTAACATCAAATGTTGCATTACAAATATCTAAGATGCTTAGTTTAAGTACAAGAGATATTGCAGAAACAATATTAAATAGGTATCCAAAGGATGTAGATATTGAAAAAATTGAGGTAGCAGGACCTGGTTTTTTAAATTTCTTTCTTTCAAAAGAGTATCTTTTAAACAAGGTAGAAAGTATATCTAAAAATGGTATATCACAATTAGATTTGGATGAAGGGAAGAAGTACATCATTGAATACACGGACCCTAACCCCTTTAAAATCCTCCATATTGGCCACCTATATACAAACATGGTAGGGGAATCTTTTGCTAGGCTTAGAGAGGCGCTAGGAGCCTCAGTTGTTCGTGCGAACTATCAAGGAGATGTAGGATTACACGTAGCTAAAACAATGTATGGATTAAAACTACTTTTTGCTAGAGACGGAATATCTTTTGAAGATTTAAAAAGTAGAGATTTAGTAGAGAGAGTAAAGTATTTGGGAGAAGCATATATGCTTGGTTTTAATATGTATGATGATGTTAAAAACCCAATAGCTATTGAACAGGTAAAAAACATTAATTATTTCATATTCTCTCTGTATATACCTTCTCTTGAAAAGAAAGAGTACTTTAGAGATTTAAAGGAAATAGAGGAATGGTACTATGAGGGTAGGGATTGGTGTATGGAGTATTTTGAAAGAATATATGAAAGAACTAATACAAAATTTGATAAATATTTCTTAGAAAGTGAGATGAGTAACTATGGATTGAATATTGTATTAAGTAATGTTGATGAAAAAGGAAACAAAATATTTAACACAGATTCAGGATCAATAGTTTACAAGGGAGATGAGTCTAAGGGGTTACACACAAGGGTATTTGTAAGTAGTGAGGGTCTTCCAACATATGAAGCAAAGGAGTTGGCATTAGCATTTAAGAAATTTGAAGATGTTAATTTTGACGAGTCAGTAGTAATTACGGCTAACGAACAGAGTGGTTACTTCAAGGTGGTTTTAGATGCTCTTTCGCACCTGAGTACAGGTATTGCTAACCGTTCTAAGCATGTCTCACATGGTATGGTTAAGCTTCCAGGTGCAGAAAAAATGTCTAGTAGAAAGGGTAAGATTATAGAGGGAGAGTGGCTACTAAATGAAACAAAGAATAGGGTTGAAACTCTTATGAAAGAAAGTGGTAAGTATACAATAGAGGAGATTACCAAGGTAAGTGATACAATTGCAGTTGGTGCAATAAAGTATGCGTTTCTTAAGGTTGATGTGGGTAGAGATGTAATATTCGAATTTGAAAAATCTATATCCTTTGACGGTGATACTGGGCCATATCTTCAGTATGTATATGCAAGATGTAACTCCATACTTGGTCAAGTTAAATCTTTAAACTATTCACCTAGTACTCTTTGTACATATTTGTTTGATTTGGGTCAAACCTTTAACAAGTTCTATCAAAATGTAAGAGTGTTAGATTCAGAAAATATGGAATATCTCCTTACTGTTGTAGATGCTACTGCAAAAACAATTAAACATGGTTTAAATGTTTTAGGTATTGATGTCGTTGAAAAGATGTAGTTAAATTTTCAATTTAGGTATATGTTTTTAAAAAAATATTGGATATTTATCCTCGCTATTATTTATATTCTCTTACCAGTAGATCTTATACCAGATGTTATACCTTTCTTTGGTGGGATGGATGATTCTACAATGGTTATAAACGGGGTGTAGTTCAGATGGCTAGAACGCTACGTTCGGGACGTAGAGGTCGCTCGTTCAAGTCGAGTCACCCCGATATTGTATATATGTAATAAAAATGGCTATCAAAAAGAAAAAAACAATCAAAGATATTGATTCTATACCTGATTCTCAGATAGTAGAGATGGTACTAAGCGATGTAAATGCATACAAGTATATAATAGAGAGGTATGAGAGTAAGCTTTTAAGGTATATTCAGAGAGTTTTGTATATTTCAAAAGAGGATGCGGAAGATATCTTGCAAGAGGTCTTTATTAAAGCGTATAGGAATATAAAGGGGTATGATAAAGGATACTCTTTCTCAAGCTGGATATACAGAATAGCTCACAATGAAGCTATTTCTTTCCTAAGAAAGAAAAAGATTACAGTAACAAATACTGAAAAAGCAGAGATATTTGATAAAATAGCCTCAGATGAAGATATTGAAAGAGATTTTTTAAAAGATTTAAAGGGTAGGGAGGTTCGAGATATTCTTTCTAAGCTTGAAACAAAGTATAGGGAAGTACTAGTACTGCGATATTTTGAAGAGATGGGATATAATGAGATATCTGATGTATTACATATATCTAGTGGTACTGTAGCATCATTAATTAATAGAGGGAAAGAGAAATTTAAGATATTAGTACAAAATTATGGGAAAAATATCTAATAAGATATTGAAAAAGATAGAAGAAGAGAATATTAAACCAATTGGTAAGTGGTCTTTTGTATTAAAAAATTCTTTTCTTTGGACTCTTTTTGGTTTAAATATACTCTTTGGTTCCCTTGGATTTGCAATATCAATATATTTGTTTGAATCAAGTGATATATTGAACTTAATCCTTTCTGTAAATGACTTTATGCAAGTGTTAGTCCTAGCTATACCTACGGTATGGGTGGTTTTAACACTAGCCTTTTTAATTGTTTCATACCTTAATTTTAGATATACAGAAAGAGGATATTCTCTCTCTTTCTCTAAGATCTTTTTTATAAATATCATAGCTATACTTCTAATTGGTGGTATATTAAATGCTGCTGGAGTATCAGAGAGGCTCAATACTGTATTTTCTGAGGGTATCTCTTCTTACAGTCAGAGTATTGATCCAAGATATAAGATATGGAACAATCCCAGTGGAGGGTATCTTGCTGGAAGTATTGTTTCGATAGAGGGGGGTAGTATTGAGATAACGGATTTAGAGGGAAATAAATGGGTAGTAATAACTTCTGATGCAAGGATAAGGAGAGCAGTTGGTTTAATAGAGGGAGAGAAAATTAAAATCATTGGAAATGTATTAGATGAAGGTACTTTTGAAGCTTTAGAGATACTTCCATGGGAGGGAAGAGGAAGAATTATGCAAGAAAAACAGTTCTAATTTCGTAATACTTAATAGAGAGGTAATTTATTCTCTTTGTAGATATATTTGTAGAGATATATATCTACTGTTCTCTACACATATTTAATTTGTTAATACTAGAGACATGAAAAACAAATTGATAGTATTAGGAACATTAGCAGTAGCACTCTTAGGAGTAATTGCTTTTACTACTAAAGAAGCTGATGCATATAGAGGGGATTACACCCAAGTAGGCCCTAACCATACAGAGGAGAGAGAAGCTCAAATGGAGGAGATTTTCGAATCTAAGGACTACGATGCATGGGTCGCTCTTATGACTGAAGGTGGTAGGAATCCTGGAGTTCTAGACAAGATTGATTTTCAAGAAGATTTCAACTCTTTTGTAGAAGCTCATGAGTTAGCATTGGAAGGTAAAACAGAAGAAGCTAACGCAATAAGGGAGGACTTAGGCTTGGGTCAAGGACAGAGAATGGGCAATGGCCATGGTATGAGATATGGAAGTGGTAGTAGATAATAGAAGTATTATCTAGGTGTAGACCCCCTAAGAATTAGGGGGTCTTTTTTTTCTATTAACGGTTTCTCGTAGGTATTAGCACTATATGTAGTTTACTGATAACTGTCCGCACGCTCCTTTTATGTCTCCTCCGTATGACTTTCTTATTGTACAGTTAATACCATTTTTAAGTAGAATATCTTGAAAGAGTAGTGTATTATCTGATTTCTTAAATTCAAAGCATCCATTTTCGTTATAATTTATCAAATTTACTAATGCTAACCTACCTTTCAGTAATTCCACCAACTCTTTTGCATCACTGATTGAATCATTTACTCCTTTTATTAATACATACTCATATGTAATCCTCTTGTTCGTATCTTTTACATATCCATCTAATACTTCAAAAAGGTCTATTAAAGTGTTGTTTTTAGATACATTAGGCATTAAGATATCCCTTAATTTTTGATTTGGTGCGTGTAAACTAATTGCAACTTTTACACCAAGATTTTTACCTAAAAAGGCCCTTAAATTTTGAACATAACCTGAAGTAGACAATGTTACACGCCTTTTGCTAAATGCCAATTTATCGGTATCAGTAATGGCTTCAATTGACTGTGCAACATTCTCTAAGTTGAGCATAGGCTCTCCCATACCCATGTACACAATATTTGTGATTGACGAATTTTCTTTCTTTAACTCTCTGGCGAAGTAGAGTATTTGATCTAAAATTTCCTGTTCATCTAATATCTCGTTTAATCCCATTTGTCCTGTTGCGCAGAATATACATCCTACAGGACATCCACTCATACAGCTTACACATACGGTATTTCTACTTTTATCTCTCATTAAAACACTCTCTATATAGTTGTTTTTACCAGTTTTAAAAAGTACCTTTGTAGTAGAACCATCGTTTGATGTTTCTGTTTTTTCTACTGTTAGTTTTGAGAAGAGAAGTTCTTTTTTTAAATCTTCTCTCAACTGTTTAGACCATGTAGAAAGCTCATCAAATGAGGATATTAGAGTCTTGTAATACCCAATATTGAATTGATCAACTTGATATTTCTTTAAGTTATGTGTCTTTGCAAATTCGTTTATCATACCGTACAATTATACAGAATTAAGATATTAAAATCTGCTCATGGCTGTACAATTAAACTATATTGCTCCAAAGGGATGGGAACCACCTATGGATGGTAGGGATTACCTTATCACGTATCTTGATATTGAATTGGCTGATGGTATTCCAGATGAGAAGTTTAGAGATGCGGCTGCTAGCTGTGCTGCAGAAAGTTCTACTGGTACATGGACAAAAGTATATGCTGGTAAGGATTCTGGTATAAAGATGGCGGAGAAAATGAAGGCTGTTGCCTATGATTTAAATCCAGAAAAAAAGACCTTTAAGATAGCGTATAGGAGTGATTTGTTTGAGGAGGGTAATATGGCTGGTCTTTTAGCTGGTGTTGCTGGAAATATTGATAGTATGAAGATGTTAAAGGCTTTTAGGTTAATTGATATTAAATTTCCTAAAAATATTGTAAACAGTTTCCCTGGTCCTCAATTTGGTATAGATGGAGTTAGAAAGTTTATGGAAATTGAAAGGGGTCCAATGCTTTGTACTGTACCTAAGCCAAAAGTAGGTAGGACTGCACTTGAACAAGCCCAGTTAGCAAAGGTGTTGTTTACTGCTGCTAAGGGTGAATTTCAAGGGATAAAGGATGATGAAAATCTAACTAGTTTGTACTTTAATACTTTTGAGGATAGGTGTAAGAAAGTACATGCTGTACAAAGAGAAATAGAGCAAAAGAGTGGTAGAAAGAAATTCTATCTTTGTAATATAACTCATTCTGATTTAGATATTATGCTTGAGAGAGCAGATATGATTAAGGAAAATGGTGGTAGATGGTTAATGATGGATGCTGTTACTACTGGTTTTACTGCTGTTCAAACTGTTAGAAAACATAATCCTGGACTCGCTATACATGCTCATAGGGCAATGCATGGATTGCTTGATAGGGAATCTGGCCCTGGTGTACATGATGGAGGAAAGATTGTTGATTTCTCTATGTCTATGGTAGTTATTGCTAAAATTATGAGGCTTTTAGGTGTAGATTCTTTACATGGTGGTGCACCAAAGACAAAAATGGAAAACTACGGTGAACCAAAATTAGTACAAGAGGCTCTGCAAGAGGATATCACACCAGCAACAGATATGACATTAGGTCAAAATTGGTATGGTATGAAAGGAGTATGGCATGTAGCTTCTGGTGGTTTACATGCAGGAACAATAGGGGACTCTATAACACAATTAGGTGAGAACCTAATTATACAGGCAGGTGGAGGTGTTTTAGGTCATCCATGGGGCATAGAGGCTGGTGTAGAGGCTGTTGTTCAGGCTAGAGACCTTGCAATGGCAAAGGGTGATATTAAGGCATGGATTATAGATAATCCGGAGTCAGCCTTAGCTAAGGCTGCTCAACATTGGGGTTTCGATCCTAGAATTGTGTATTAGTATAAAAGTAGTGTAGAATAAAGCATTATGGCAAACAAAGGAATAACACCTAGAAGTGAAGATTACTCTCAATGGTACTTAGACGTTATAGATAGGGCAGATTTAGCAGAGAATTCTGCTGTTAGAGGGTGCATGGTTATAAAGCCATATGGTTATGCGATATGGGAGAATATTAGAAACGAGTTAGATAGAAGGATAAAGGAATTAGGTGCCAAGAATGCCTATTTTCCCCTCTTTATACCTAAATCTTTCTTCTCTAAAGAAGCTAGTCATGTAAAAGGTTTTGCTAAAGAGTGTGCAATTGTGACCCACTATAGATTAAAAGAAACAGCAGATGGTAAGGGTGTTGAAGTAGATCCCAAGGCTAAATTAGAAGAGGAATTGATCGTAAGACCAACCTCAGAAACCATTATGTATGATACATTCTCAAGATGGGTAACATCTTGGAGAGATTTGCCACTTAAGATTAATCAATGGGCTAATATTGTCAGATGGGAAAAAAGAACTAGACCATTTCTCCGAACTACAGAGTTCTTGTGGCAAGAGGGTCATACAGTTCATACTACCCATGAAGAGTCTACAAAGCAGGTATTTGAGGCACTAGATATGTATAGAGACTTTGCTAGAGAGATTTTAGCCCTTGAAACATACGGTGGTAAGAAGTCAGAATCAGAGAAATTTGCTGGTGCTATAGATACATATGGTGTTGAAGCTCTTATGCAGGATGGTAAAGCATTACAATTTGGTACTTCACATGACTTAGGTCAAAATTTTGCAAAAGTTTTTGGAATTTCATTTACAGATACAGATGGTCAGGTTAAAAGTCCTTGGCAAACAAGCTGGGGAGTGAGCACTAGAATGATGGGAGCTGTAATTATGTCTCATAGCGATGATTTAGGATTAGTTCTTCCTCCTGTAATTGCACCTATAAAAGTGGTGATTATCCCTATTTACAAGGATGAGAATAAGGATATGGTTATGGAATTTTCAAGAAAAATTATAGATCAAATTAAAGGTCAGGTTAAAGATATTGAACTAGATGAAAGAGAGTATCTTTCCCCTGGTTTTAAGTTTAATGAGTGGGAAAAGAAGGGTGTACCAGTTAGAATTGAGATAGGGGGAAGAGATATAGAGAGAAATCTATTAACTGTTGTAAGAAGGGATACTAATGAGAAAATGTCTTTAACAGTAAACAATATATCAGAACAGATAGTGGAGATATTAGATGAAATACAGAAGAATTTATTAGAGAGATCATCTAAAATACTTCAAGAAGGTACTCAAGAGATATCTTCATATGATGAATTTAAGAGTGTTTTCAAGGGTAAGAAAGGCTTTATTAAAGCATATTGGTGTGGTAATCCAGAGTGTGAAGAGAGTATTAAATATGAGAGTAAAGCTACTACAAGATGTTTTTCAAAGGAAGGTAATGGTAAGTGTATATACTGTGGCAAGGACAGTACACAGGAGTGGGTATTTGCTATCCCATATTAGTGAAACGGAGTGAAATTTCAAGTTTTTGTTTATATCTGTTTTGTTCCAACTTGGTGTTCTTTGATGTGCAAACTTGTGAACGGGGTCTTGTAAATTCTCTTTGATAATACTGTGTTTTAGGTGTTCATCACTTTTATACTAGGTAGTTTACAAATAATTGGAATAGGGGGTCTTACATTAAGCTGAAAAAGTTTCACTGATTATTTTAATTTTCTATCGGTTTGCTCAATTCTCTTTTTTAGCCATTCACCTGTCGAACTTTTTTCATTTTTGATTATTTCCGACACCGTTCCCTCTGCAATTATTCTTCCACCTCCATCTCCACCTTCAGGACCTAGGTCAACTATCCAGTCTGCAAATTTTATAACATCTAAATTGTGTTCAGTTACAATTACTGTACTACCTTTGGAAACCAGTTTTTTAAGTAGTGTAAGTAGTTTATCTATGTCATAGAAGTGAAGGCCTGTAGTGGGTTCGTCTAATATATATACTGTATGGCCTCTAGTTTGTTTAGAGAGCTCTTTTGCTAACTTTATCCTTTGCGATTCACCTCCAGATAGTGTTAATGCTGATTGTCCAAGTTTTATATATCCGAGTCCAACCTCCTGCAATATCTCTAATTTATTCTTTAATGAAGGGATATCTTTAAAGACTTCTAATGCTTGTTCAACTGTGAGATCTAATATTTCAGATATGTTTTTATCTTTATAATCAATACTTAGAGCCTCATCGTTATATCTTTTTCCATTACATTCATCGCAAGTAATGTACATATCTGGAAGAAACTGCATTTCTACCTTAATTTCACCTTCTCCCTTACATTTCTCACATCTTCCTCCCTTTACATTAAAACTAAACCTTCCACTTTTATATCCTCTTGATCTTGCCTCCTGTGTTTGAGAGAAAAGATCTCTAATATATGTAAAGAGACCAGTATATGTTGCGGGGTTAGATCTAGGTGTTTTTCCTATAGGTTTTTGATCTATACCTATTACTTTATCAATATACTCTAAACCATTGATATTTGAATATGTACCCTCTATTTGTTTTCCATGCATCTTTTTATTCATTAAGGCAGGATACAGAGTGTCATTAATAAGGGAGGATTTCCCACTTCCTGATACTCCAGTTATACATGTAAGTGTGTTAAGAGGGATATTAAGTGTTACATTCTTTAAATTATGTGTACTTACATTAGATATTGAAAGCTTTTCATTTGAATTAAAATCAAAATCTAGTGTTTGTTCAATATGTTCTCCAACTCTTAGTTTGTTAGAAAGGTATTTAGATGTAAGTGAATTTGAGTTTTTAATATCTTCTAATTTACCTTCTGCAATTACTTCTCCCCCATGTTCTCCTGCGTATGGACCAATATCTATTATCCAGTCAGCTCTTTCCATTGTTTCTTCATCATGTTCTACAACGACAACACTGTTACCTGTATCCCTAAGCGACTCTATGGATGTTAGAAGTTTATCTACATCTCTTGGATGTAGTCCTATTGAAGGTTCATCTAGTACATAGAGTACTCCTGAAAGACCAGTACCAATTTGTGATGCTAACCTTATTCTTTGTGATTCACCACCAGAGAGTGTATTAGCCTTTCTAGAGAGTGTAATGTAACTAAGACCAACATTAACTAAGAATTCTAATCTGCTATTTATCTCTTTCACTATTGGTTTAGCAATTACCTTCTTGTTACCTTCTAGTGGTACAGTGGTTATATATCTCCTTAATATATCTATTGGTAAGTCAGTCATTTCAATAATGTTGTAATTACCAATCTTTACACCCAGTGAGTATGGTTTTAATCTATTACCATTACAACTATCACATACTTTCTCTGTCATATATTTTTCAATATCTGCTCTCCTAAATTCGGAGTCTGTTTCCTGATAGAGTCTTTCTAACTCTTTTATTACTCCTTCATACTGAACATCATAAACTCTTTCTCTTCCAAAACGATTTGTATATTGAATTTTGTAAGACTCTTTTACACCACTAGCATAGAAAATTAGGTCAAAGATTTCTTTTGAGTATTTTGATATTGGTGTTTGAAGATCAAAATTGTGTTCTTTAGCAACACTTTCTAATATCCTTTTTATCCATGAATCCTTTGTAGTTCTATTACTCCATGGGAATATTCCACCCTCTAGTATTGTAAGGTTTGGGTTATATATCTTTGATAGGTCTATTTCATTGATAATTCCAAGCCCAGAACATTTTGAGCATGCTCCTTCTGGTGCATTAAACGAGAAAGATGCGGGTGTAATCTTTGGATATGATATCTGACAGTTGAAACAGGTATTCTTTTCAGAAAAGAAATACTCTTGATCACCTATTAATACTTTAACTTCTCCATCTGAGAGAGAAGAAGCTAGTTCTAGAGAGTCTATTAATCTCTTTTGGAACGATTCTTTACTTTCTTTAAGCATCTCACTATCTAATCTGTCTACAATTAAATCTATTGTATGCTTAATATTAGAATCTAGTTTAAGGTCTTCTACATCATCAAGATGGTACATATTTCCATCTATGATTATTCTGGAGAATCCTCTATTGAGTAATTTAGAGAGTAGGGCTTTGTAATCTCCTTTTCTACCCTTTACTAATGGCGAAAGTATCTGAAACTTCGTGTCTTCCTCCTTAATTAATTTGGTAATTTGTTCTGATATCTGTTGAAGACTTTGAGATGTTATAGGGGAACCACATTTAGGGCAGTATGCTTGTCCAATGTGTCCAAAAAGTAATCTTAGGTAACCATATATCTCTGTAATAGTGCCAACTGTTGATCTTGGGTTACTACTAGTTGTTTTTTGATCTATTGATATAGCTGGGGATAGACCAGTAATAGAGTCCACATCTGGTTTGTGCATTAATCCTAAAAACTGTCTTGCATACGAAGATAGGGACTCTACATATCTTCGTTGTCCCTCTGCATACAGAGTATCAAATGCTAAAGATGATTTTCCACTCCCAGATACTCCTGTTAATACTACCAATTTATTCTTTGGTATATCTAGTGATATATTTTTAAGGTTATGTTCCTTAGCTCCCCTTATTTTTATGTATTCTTCGTTCATAGCAACCTTCATTATACCATGAGGTGTGCTATAATTTTATGTTTAATTAATTTGAAAAAGATATGGATACAGTAGAAATACAAGATCAAATACCTGTACAGGAAACAAGTTCAGTGGCTCTTGAGAGTAAAGCATTTACATTAATGGGAAGTATGTTTGGTGCAGAAGCACTATCTTCTGTAAAAGACTTAGTTGCAGAAAGTAATAATATTGCTATTAATGTCACTCTATCAGAATTACAAGAAGTTGGTAATGTCGCTGGTATTGGTGCAATGGCTGGTGCGGTTGTAGGTACAATTCTTACAACATATGTTAACAAATTAGAGGAAAGAGTTACTGGTCAAAAGCCTGTTCCTGCAATGGGAAGAGGTTGTTCCCTTATTCCGGGTTCTGCTGCTTTTGGTGCAGCTGTAGGTGTTGCTGTTAAATTAATCACAATGGCAAATGGAGGAAATTAATACAATAGAAAAAGTACATGAGAATTTTGTTAATGAGTTAATTTCTTTAGGAATGGTTCAAGGTAAGGCATTAGAAGTTTCAACAACATTTTTTCTTGCATGGGTTAAATCTAGAGGTACAAATCTCGATGTAGCCGAGTATGAGAAAGAGGTGAAGACTTTTATTACTAAACTACAAGAAAAGTCTTAGGAAGTGATATAATTACGGGATTGCACCCGTAGCTCAAAAGGATAGAGCAATGCACTCCTAACGCGTAGATACTGGTTCGATTCCGGTCGGGTGCGTATATATTTCAATTAATGTATCACAAGGTATGGATGAGATAAAGAGACTTACAGTTGATGAACTAAAACCCCCTGATAGAAAAGATGGATATCCATTGCAAACCCCTAAATGGTTAAGAAGGGTGTTAGAGATTATTCCTGGTAGTTTAATATGGTTTTTTGTTCTTTCTCCTTTAATATTTGCTTTAATGGGTTGGGAAGATATCTTTGTCTTCTATATTTCATATCTTATAATATATTGGGTATATCGTGGTATTAAGTTTGTAGTAGGTATTTGGATTGGTATAAAGAGGATGGAGAGAGATATTAATACTGACTTTATGCCTTTAATAATGGAAGCAGACGCAAAACGATTCTCAGAGTTGGAATATATTTATCTTTGTCCTGTGTATAGGGAGGGGTTGGATGTATTAGAGCCTTCTTTTGAGGCATGGAGTAAGAGTGATGTTGGTGCTAAAAAGATTCATGTTATTGTTGCAATGGAAGAGAAAACATCCAAAGATCTTCAAATTCCTAATTTTGAGATACTAAAGAAAAAATATGGTGATATTTTTGCAAGTATGGAGTACTATGTTCATCCTTCAGGGATAGAGGGAGAGGCTGCTGGTGTTAAGGGTGCGAATATTAACTGGGCAATGAGAAAGTATGTTCAGAAATTGGAAGCAGAAGGAAAAGATATTCATAACTATTTGTTAGTAACATGTGATTGTGATTTAAGACCACACCCTAAATATCTATCGGCTATTACTTATAAATACTTGACTGTAGAGGATCCAGATCAAAGATATTATAGTAGTGCGGTATACACATTGAATAATAATATCTGGAGAGTACCAGTATTAATTAGAGTTCAATCTACAATGTTAACTTTAGTTACATTGCATAACTGGACAACAGAGAAGTATGAGACAATTCCTTTCTCAAGTAGTGTATTTAGTTCTAAGGCAACATTCTCTTCCTATGTTGTTAACCTAAAGACTCTTAAAGAAGTACATTTCTGGGATCCACAACTTGGTATTGATGATACAACATTCTTCTGGAATGCTGTTGTAAGGTATAAAGGGAACTTTAGGGGAGAAGAGGTGTATCTACCAAGTGATAGTGATGCTGTAGAGAATGAGACTATGCTTAAATCATATAAATCTTTTTATAAACAGCAACATAGATGGGGATGGGGTATTATTATCTTTCCAACAACTCTTGCAGCATTAATATATACCAAGGATATTCCTATAAACTGGAAATTACATATGGTTTTTGCGATGGTTAAAAATTACATACTATTTTTTACAGTAGTATACCTTATGACTATAGGGCTAGACTTATTGGGAGTATTTAGCAATGACTATGCATATAGCTCTGCTGCATACAATCTTCCTACAGCAATGAGTTTCCTCTTAAGTTTATTAATTATATGTAACCTATTCCTTATATACTTTAGAAGAAAGTTAATACCAATACCTAAAAATTGGCCTCTATGGAGAAATATATTAGATTTCGGAGAAATAGCATTAATTGCAGTACAGATGTTAAGCTTTGGGTTCATTCCTTACTTACAAGCACATACAGAGATGATGTTTGGTAGGGGATTTAAGAAAAATTTCTATGCTACTGAGAAGGTAAAAATGAAGAAGTAGGGGTTAATGTATTAAATATGAATCTGCTGTAATACTATTTAAACCAGCTTCATTTGTATCTCCAACTTGTACTGTAAATACAAATTCTTTAGAGAATGTTACTCCTATATATTTAAAAAGGTCTACATTATCTAATATCTTAACTTTGTTATCTCCATCCTTATCTGATATGTACATTGTGCTATCTTCAATGTATGAAATATATGTTGAGTTTGAAAGCCATTGTACATTAGAAGCATTAGTATCTATGTTTGCTATCTTTTTTGATCCTAAATCTTCTGTGTGATCACCTTGTTCTTTATCAAAGGTAAATACACTGTATCCTTCACTATCTTTAAATATCAATTTTCTATTATCAATTGAAAACTCTATTAAATCAGAACTGTATGAGGATATTAAGTAATATTTTTTAAGGTTAATATCATACCAATATGATGCAGCATCACTCTTGATATATATTCCATTACCATTTTGATTAACAGTAAATGATAGTAATTTACCTACACTTTTGGTACTTTCTGGGGAATTAGTGAACGGAATGTACTTACCATCTCCGGTATCTCCCCTATATCTTTCTATGTATTCAGCATTTTTCTGAAAATAGAGATCACTTAATATTATCTTAGGGTTGGAGCCATCCATTAATGTTTGGGTCATAGTATATGCATATATATTTTCATTTGTGTTCTCTATATTTGGTGTAATACCATAGAAGAAGCCGTGTTCATCTGTACTCCATATATATTCATAACCTACTTGCTTTTTATAGAGTAGGTACTTAGTTTGTCTTTCTATATTGAACGATATTATGTCTGATGGAGATTCAAACATTAAGTAGTTATTATCTTTAGACCAGCTTATTGTATATGATGAGAATGCCCCTATATCTAGTTGGGTTAAGGTCTCAAGTGTAGATGTTTTGGAAGTATCAACTAAGTAGTAATTTGTAGCCTCCGCGTTCTCACTTCTCATTACAGCAAGAGTTCCATTTGGAGCTATGGTCATAGAGATATTTTCTTGCGTAGCACTGTCAAAGGTCAGTACTACCCTTGGGTTAGAACTTAAATCCCAGAATGCTGTATTAATATCAAATCTCCATAACTCATACTTATATGTACCAGATATTACTAATTGTTGTGAAGTTAGAATTAAGAGATGGTCGTTAGTTTCATTAATCCAACTATTTATATATTTTCTATCCTCTAGCGAGAAGATGTTTTGTTTCTCAATATTATCCCTTATTAACCATGGAAAAACAGGAGTAGATTTCTCTTCCTTTATCTGAATATTCTTTTTCCATTCAATATATCCAGTTTTGTAAACAGATATATCATAGCTACCCACAGTTAGGCTCTCACTTCTTGGTGTTCTACCTTTATCCTCTCCTTCAATGTAAAGATTTGCTAAGAATGGTTCTGATTCGACTGTTAAAACACCAGTCTTTATTACCTGTTGATTTATTGGATCTAGTCTCCAACCATTTGCATAGAAGTAGATTCCAATGGCTCCTGTATATACAAATATTGAAGCTAAGATGGAAATTATTGTAAGGATTTTTCGATCAGCTTTCTGTTTGTTCATGTCTTGTTTAGTATATCATATTCAGTGGTGTTGAGATTAGGTGTTTACTGATATAATGGGGCATGTTTGGAAAGAAATTAGGTGTTGATTTAGGCACAGCAAATTCAATAGTGTATGTTGCAGGGGAGGGAATCTCCTTTGTTGAACCAACCGTAGTTGCAATTGATATGAATACTTACAAGGTTATTGCAGTTGGTTCTGAGGCAAAGAGGATGATAGGGAAAACTCCAGAAAACATTATTGCTAGAAGGCCACTAAGAAAAGGTGTTATAGCTGACTCTAGAATTACTGAAGCTTTACTTAAATATTTTTTTAACAAAGCGTTAGGTAAGTACAGATTCTTTAAACCAGATGTAGTTATTAGTGTTCCTGCTGGTATAACTACGGTGGAACAAAGAGCTGTAGTAAAAGCCGCTACTAATGCTGGTGCAAGAGAAATTACCATGTTACCAGAGCCTCTCTTAGCTGCGCTTGGTGCTGGATTACCAATAGATACTTCTTCAGGGAATATGATTGTTAATTTGGGTGGTGGAACTGCGGAGATAGCCGTTATTTCTTTAGACGGAATAGTGGAATATGACTCATTAAGAGTTGCAGGTGATGCTATTAATGATGCAATTATCAACTATATGAAAAAGAAAAAAGGTGTATTAATAGGGGAGCAAACAGCAGAGAATATTAAAATTAGGATTGGGTCTGCAATAGATACGCGTAATCCTAAGAGTATGGAAGTAAGGGGTAGAGATTTTGGTGCTGGTTTACCAAAGGCAGTTACAGTAGATTCAAATGATATAGCTGCTGCAGTAAAGAGACCTTTATTAAGTATAATAAATAGTATAAAGGGAGTATTAGAGAGAACTCCCCCTGAGCTTTCTGCTGATATAATGGATAGGGGAATAACAATGAGTGGTGGTACGTCTAAATTAAGGAATCTAGATAAACTTTTTGCAAAAGCTATTGGGGTACCAGCATATGTAGCAGATGAACCTATGTATTGTGTCGTTAAAGGAACTGGTATAGCATTAGAACTAATGACTACTGGAGAGAGAGTATTTACATTTAATAAATCAATTACATAAAATATGGTAAAGTTCTTTTCTAAATCAGCAAAATCGTCTATGAAGCTAGAAGAGGTGACCTCAATACTTTCTAAATTAAAGATTCCAACTGGTTTGGTGTTTACTCCTACTAACTTAGAAATAGAGAAGAAAAAATTTTTTGCTTCTGATACATATGAACCACAATTCGTATACAAGGTGGTTAGAAACAGTAATAGTGATATATTGAAATCACTGTTACATGTTAGGGAGATTTCCGATGTTGATCCTCGTATTTCTGACTTCTATATTAACCTAATAGAATCAAAGAAACTTTCCAATGATTTAATGTATTCCGTAGGAGATAATGATTTAGTAACAGAGATATCATATAGAAAGTATGGTAAACCATCTGCATTGTTGTTTAGAAATTCAGCACGTGTATTAAGAGGTGTAGTTGATAATTACAATATTGTTAAATATCCAGTTATTAACAAAGATGATATGTTGAATTTTGAACAGATTAAAGAGATTTTTGAGATAGTGTTTAAATCCTTTGGATTGGATGATTGGAAGGTAGATAAATCAATACGTATTGCTAAAAATGGTGCAAAGGTTGCAACAAAGAGTAAGACAGTACTACTTGATGAAAATATACATAGATCAAAGTTCAAACTAAGAAAGACTCTTGTACATGAGGTAGGTACCCATGTCTTAAGATCTATTAACGGTACTAATAGTGGGTTTGAGGCTCTTTCTAAAGCTAATTTACCAAGTTATTTAGATGTAGAGGAGGGGTTAGCTACTTGGAATGAGTCTGATATGGATCTTTTAACTTTAAGATGGTTGAAAGAAAAGGCTGCTATGGTATGGGGTGCATATATTGGTGAAGAGCTGTCATTCAGAGAGCTATATAACTGTATGTTAGGTGTACTTCCTAAGAGATCTGCATTTGGAGTTGTATATAGATTGAAAAGAGGACTAGGGGATACTAGTTATCCAGGTCTATATGCAAAGGATATTGTTTACTTTAGAGGCTTTAGGAAGGTATTAAGGGAATTAGAAAAAGACAAATCCATGTATGAGAAGCTATATGCTGGAAAGATTGGGTTTGAACAATGTGAATGGGTAGATGAAGGGTTAATTCCTAAAGCAAAGATTATACCTTCTAAGGATATGTGGAGAGGGATATTTAAAAGAGTAGGTATTTAGTTTCCTTCAAATGCAGTAATTATTGCTTCTGCTATGTTTACATGTTCTCCTTCTGTTTTTGTTTCGTAGGCTGAAAATCCAGGATGATAACTTATTTCCTGTAGTAAAGGCTTCTCTTTCATATACATAAAATCTATAGCTAAGAAGTCTGCCTCAAGGATTCGTGAAATATCCTCTGCGATGGCTGTTATCTTCTCGTCGGAGATGTTGTAGTTAGTATATTTCCCTTTACTTACTGTCATGAAACTATCCGTTGCCTCTCTTTGCCACCCTGCTATTACCTTGCCCAATTTTACGAACACTCTTATATCTCTGCCACTATCTGAGAACTCTTGTATGAAAAACCTAGAGTGATCTAAATCCTTAAGATGTTCCTGTCTATACCCATCTTCGCTTGAGATTAAGAATACATTCTTCTTAATCTTCTCTTCTCCATCAATTATCTGTACTCTATTGGCTCCTGCATATTCTTTCATTATCAATGGATATGCATTTAACATATCTCTATGTGCTAAGTAATTTCCATCTGTTCTAAAGTATGTATTAAAGTAGGGGATATTATGTTTAGAACAAAGCATAGCTAGCGCTATTTTGTTGTAATATGGGAAATTTTTAATAGCTTTTGAGTTTTGAACATATATCTTTTTATCGGGATTGTTTATATTGTACTCATCAATGTAATCTATTATATATCTCTTAAATTGATATTCAATTTCATTATGTAAAGCATGTCCTCTGAGTAGTATATGACTGTATTTTCTTATATCCTCTCCTTTAGCTTTTATCAATGTTTCACCATTTTCGAACTCAAATTCTAGTTCATCGTTATATGCAAGTGAGTAGGGGATACCTTTTTTGTCCAATTCCTCAATTAGCCTTAAATTGGTGGATGCAATATTGTTATCATTTTCAGTTTTTACTCTCTGTCTTTTATCAATGATTAGGTAGTTCATATCTATATTATTTTAATATTATCTATTAATTTCATCTTCTTGTATTTCTTTATTATTCCCATATTCTTTTTATCAGTACTCTGATCCTTTGTAATATATATTGTATTGATATGGTCAAATCCTAGGCCATTCTCTTTAACATCGTCCCAGTTCCTATGATGAAGAATTAGTATGTCCAACAAAGAGTTGCATTTAATTGCTTCTACTGCTTTCCATCTTTCTAAATCTTCATTAATTTGTATTCCATTTATTAAATATCTATCTTCGACAACCTCACCAATATTGAATTCTTTCTTCTTAAACCACGATTTTCTTAATAGTGTTGGTATATCAATTATACTTTGTCCTACTACTACGATTTTGTTTGCGCTATTTTCTTTTAAGAGTTTTTCTACAAATATATCTGATACATATCCTCTTTGTTTACCAAGTGTTGGGAATAGGTTAAGATATGCTTCTGGCATAGTATTTATTTCTAAGATAGCGCCATTATCCTTGGTTAAAGGTTTAGATATATCATTACACATTACATCTACACCTAGTGTAAATGCATGTATTGATTGTGCAATGCTTTCTACCATTAGCTTAATCTCTTTTCCAACACTATCTGTAAAGTCCTCTGTTACTCCTCCTTGGCTCATGCTTGCTACTTTACGTACATTCACCTGTTCACCTTTACTTGGTACATAGCCAAGAGAGAAATTTTGTTGTTTTAAATAATCTTTAAGTGGTTGATCTATATTAATAGGTTTAAGAATATGTGCAGGATTGTATATATTTCTTCTTGGGTCTTTATTAGTTTCTTTTATTAATTCTTCTACAGTATGTTTTCCATCTCCAATTACAAATGCAGGTATCCTTTTAGTTACTACTTCTAACTTACCATCAATAACTAGGAGCCTGTAATCTTCTCCTGAAACTTGCTCTTGAATCATAATTTTAGTCTGCCATGGTGATCTAACCTTACTTTCTAACCCTTTTACAATAGCATCATATGCTTCCTTTGCCTCTTCAAGTGTATTAATACCTAAAAAGACACCTTTACCACCTGTTAAGCCTGTTGGTTTGATTACAACAGGTTTTTCATATTTAGAAAATATCTTCTCAATATCACTTTTACTATCTACTATTTCCCACTTGGGTAGAGGTAGTCCTAACCTTTGTACTATTGTATTAGTTGACCATTTATCTCTCTGGATATTTTTTGCAATTACAGCATCTTTACTTGAGGATATGGACCCCGTTATATGTGATTGTCTACCACACCCTAATACATAGTATCTATTGAAGAGATCACTGAAACCTTTGTTGTATCCAGTTACAATTCCATCATCAACTATAGCAAGTGTAGTTTCAATATTTTTCTTATGTGCAGATTCAAGTATAGGGATTGTAGACATTGATTTAACTCTTTTTTGAATGATACTTTCTATTACATACTCTTTTGCTTTGTCTAATGTAATATCTCCTTTTGCTAATTTTTTAAAAATATCTTCTGATTCTCTCCAAAGGAATGGTAATTTTGACCTTATAGTGAGGAGAGTGGGGGATATTAAATATCCATGTATGAATATAGGGTGAAAAGAGGAGATATTATCAAGGATTTCTGTAATTCCTCCAATATTACTTCCTTCTAATTGTATCTTTACAGTAGTTATATGAGATTCCAGATTTAATCCTTGTATAGTTTGTGACATATTAAAGAGAAAAAGTTTAAATATTTTTAGCTATATATTCTAATATTGGTATTGCTACCTTTACACTTTCTCCTTCGTCAACTTTGTAGTGTAATCTAAGTCCTGGATTGTAGTTAATTTCATTTACAGCACATTTTACAGGTTTAGTTATATCTGGGGTTATTATATCTACTCCACCAAATTGTGTACCTATGGCTTTTACGGCACTTATTGCCAAATCTTTGTAATACTTATGAGTCTCCTTTGAACACTCTTGTGTAGTACCTCCTGTTGAGAGGTTGCAGTTATATCTTAGTATTACTTCTTCATTATTGCTAGGTATATATTTTAGAGAAATATTTAGATTTTCTAGTCTTTGTTTTACCTCATTATCAATGAGGATTGGCTTAAGTAAATTGTTTTTTCTTTCAATATTTTTCTTTTCAATTAACTTCTTTATATTATCTTTACCATTTCCAACCACAAACGCTGATTTCCTTCTAACTATTCCAACAACACTATCTCCAACAACTAGAAATCTATAGTTTTGACCTTGTATGAACTCTTCTCCTATGACTTTGTTTTCATCTTTAGCTTTTGATTGTTTGTATGCATGCTTAAAAGCTTTTTCTGTCTGTTTCTTATTCTTTGGTAGTAATGATACACCGTTTCCTCCAAGTTGTTGTGATGGTTTAATTACAATATCTTTGTACTGTTCAAAAAAGGAAAGAGCCTCTTTGCTATTTTTAAGCATCATTTGTTTAGGGACAGGAATATTAGAGTAGGAGAGTACTTGGTTAGTAAGATTCTTTCTCTTAGCAATTGTTGTACTTGTTGTGTTTGTAAGTGGTGTGGCTGTATTGATGATATACCAATGTTTGTTGTTACTTTCAAATTTAGCCATAAGGGAATGGGTAATAACGGTGTATTTAATACCTAGTATGTCTGCTGCTTCTAAGTAATATGCCAAATGAACATTTCCAGCCTCTTGTAGATATTGTTCGTATGTTTTTGCCATTTGTAATTACTTAAATATTAAAATGTATTGCTTGTATCAATCAAATACCCAGAGAGATCACTCCTTCCTATTGTTATGGGATATATACTATCTACATTTTCAGTAGATACAAATTCCGTCATTCTTATCTTATCTGATATTTTTATTGGTATATCAAATACTGGTCTTACTTTTATTACCCCTTCTTCTACAATTTTTGCTAATCTTTTTATTCCATCTATTTTACATGCTTCTACTTCATTTCTATCTATGTAATCTTGTGCTTCTTTAAATGTTTCAAACCTTTTAGGTATATTTAGTTTTGTAAATTCTTTATGTGTGTTGATAAAGCCAATACGGTTAGCTAGTTTAGAGTCTATTCTTGATGTTAATACTCCTGTATCCATAAAGGCTTTTACTTGTTCTTTTTTAATATCTTTAAAGTTACTTATCTTTGTAATGTTAGTATTTTTATCAAAGATATATATCTTTTCGATAATGTTAACGACTTTTCTTCCACTTATTGCTTCAATATTTTCTTCAATTTCACCACCAAAAAGATTTTTAGCAACCCTTATTCCGTGTTTAAGACCTTTGATTTCAATATCTTTTACTTTTTCTAATCTCCATCTAAGGCCTGCTTGGTTAGCTACCTGTATACCAAGACCAGGTCTTGCATTTATTTCAAATACAACAGGTCCTTTTTCTGCATCTATGGCAATATCTACACCTATATATCCTAAACCACTTGCTCTTTGACATTTAAGTGCAATTTCTAACATTTCATTCCAGTAAGGTATTTGAATACCACTTAGTTGTAAATTTTGTGTTAGATCTAATGTAGAATCTATCAATTCGTATGTGTCACTTTGAAATACTGCACCATTCATATGCATAGAGTAGGTAGTAATACCTGTTTCTATATCTATACCTGTACATATTGCTCCTGAGTGAAGATTTGCAGTACCATTAGATAGTTTGGTGGGTAGTCTTAACATTGCCATGATTGGTACTTGGTTAAAACATATTACCCTAATATCTGGGACTCCTTTGTAGGAATATTGTTTTAAAAGTGAGTCTGTCTTTATTCTTTCTTCTATTATCGCTATGTCATTTTTAGAACCCATTGAGAATCTACCCTCTAGTATATTTTCTATATGAAGTATTATATCTCTTTGCGACATGGTAGTTCCGTTTGGTCTAATCCATGACAATTTACCTTTCTCTTTTCCATAGAAGACGATGATTCCATTTCCACCCGTCCCCTTATTTGGCTTTATTACAAAGCTCTTTGGTAAGCTATTCCAATCTAAGAACTCTAATTGCTTTTTAGTTCTAATTAATTTGTATACCTCAGGTGTTTGTATTAATTCTTTTCTTAGAATTCTTTTAGTAAGTATTTTGTTATCAGCAATAGCCTTGGAAGAGGAAGAGTTGTATGGTCTAACATACTCCTGATTTCTTCTGTTAAGGCCTAATACCTCTTTGTTAATACTTATTACCTTATTTATTCCCATCTTCTCTACTTGTAAATCTAAATCTAAGATAGTCTTTAAATCTTAGACCTTTAAAGAGGCCTAACAGGATATTTATAGCTGTTAGAAGTGGTACTATCCATAGGTTGTTTAATGCATAGTCTGATATTATTTCCCTTGATATTACAAACCAGCCTACTATGGCAACTACAACAGTCCCAAAGAGTGACATCAAAGATGAGGGTAGAGATTTTTTAACAAATTGTTTGATAAAGAAGTCGGATAGTGTTGCAATCGATATGAATGCAAGTGGTGGAATATTAGACATATTTTCTAAACCTAGTCCAAATTGGTCTATTAATACAAAGAAAAGAATTAGTGTGATTGAGAGTATTGTATAATTAGTAGCTATTCTTGTAATGTAGTGCATTCTAATTTTTTTAAGTACTGAGTAAGAGAGTAGTGATGTAAGAATCACAACTAGAGTTATTGCTAATCCATATTTTAATCCTGTATATGAGTATGCTATCGCTAAAAGTATTGGTGCAAATATACCATATGTTTTACTTCCAACAAGATATCTTGCAATACTAACAATGGTTGCAACAATACACATAGCAATGAGCAATTCTAGTACCATTTGAGATATTCCATGGCTAAGTAACCACTCTGTAAGTTTGGATGTCTCAAACATATTCAATATATGTAAAAAGTTAGAATATTTCTGCGTACATTATACTTTGTAACAGTATATATTGTCGATTAAAATAAAAAGAGGTCTCTTACGAGACCTCTAATATATTTTTCAGAAAATAGCGTTATGCTAACTCTACTGTAGCACCTGCTTCTTCGAATTTTGCCTTGATAGCTTCTGCATCTTCCTTCTTTACAGATTCTTTTACTGTCTGAGGAGCTGCCTCTACAAGATCTTTAGCTTCTTTTAATCCAAGCTCTGTAATCTCTCTTACTACTTTGATTACACCAATCTTGTTTGTACCAGAATCCTTAAGAACAATGTTAAAAGAGGTTTTCTCTTCTTCTACAGGAGCTGCTTCTGCTGGAGCTGCTGCAACTGCTACTGGAGCTGCTGCACTTACTCCAAACTTATCTTCCATAACCTTAACAAGGTCTGCAAGTTCTAAAACGGTCATTTTTTCAACCATTTCGATTACTTCTTGTGCATTCTTTGTTAATGTAGGAAGATCTTTTTTTACTTCGTCTGCCATTGTTTGTATGTTAAATAATTTAAATTAATATTAAGATTTCTTTTCAGAAATACCTTTTAATACCATAGTTAAGCCTCTTACATTACCAGTAACTACATTCATAAAGCCTGTAAGAGGTGCGTTCATAGTTCCAACAAGTCTTGATAGTAATACTTCTTTAGAAGGAATATCTGCTAATTGCATTACTCTTTCTGCTGTTAAGAATTCTCCCTCATATACACCTGATCTTGGTTCTAGTAATTCCGTTTCTTTTTGTGTCTTTTTAACTAATTTTGCTGGTGCTGTTGGGTCTTGTTCAAATGCTATTAATGCTGTTGGTCCATCAAACTCTTGTGTTTGTAATGGTTGGTTAGTATCTTGTAGCGCAACCTTAAATATACTGTTTTTAACTACTGTAAAGTTAGCCCCAACATCTTTAAGTTGAATTTTTAACTTTGTTACAGTTGCAGTATCTATCTTATCTGAATTTACTAATAGGTATCCTGATTTTGACTCTATCAAATCTTTATACTTTTTTAGTAAATCTTCCTTTTGAGTACGACTTTTAGACATCGTAATATGTATTTAATTAATATTTTGAATTACCTATTACCTCGCATGGATTTATTTTTATACCATGTTTCTTCGGTTAATTACTGAAGGGATTATATATGAAGAGTAGGGGTTTTGCAAGAGAGGATAGTTATATGATATACATTGTTGATAGTTGTTACTATCTAAATGATAATCAAGCTATCCTCTCTTGTTGACGGCCTACCTATAACTGGGAGATATGATGTTAAAACCTTCGATTCTTGCAATGGGTCTCTTTTCTGTGCATGGTATTTCTTTGTCTAGTAAGGAGAGTAGTTCCTTTTTGTATTTCTCTACTTCTCCGCTGGCAGCTGGGCAATTTGGTGCTAAGCAAGTTGCCTCCTGACATAAACAACAGGGATATTGAACAATCTCTTGACTGTTCGCAACTGGGCAATAGAAGCCCTCACAATGTTGTAAATCGCATACACAACTGTCAACTCCGTTCATTTCACATCTCCTTTTTAAAGAACTAACTACTTGAATAATCCGTCAAACAGGATTCTATACCTAAATTATCCTATTGTAAAGGGATATTTGTGGTATTGAAAGAATATATAAAAAAAAGACCTCCGAAAAGAGGTCTAATTCAAAATCATTGTAATATTGAATTACTCAGGTTTTACGTATGTAACCTTAAAACTAGGTCCCATTGTAGATACAACATGCATTCTATTTATGGCTTGGTTATAGACTTTTCCTAAAACATCTTCTACTGCTGATACTGCTGTATGAATATTTTCTATTAACTTGTCATCATCCATATCTAACTTACCTGCTTTCATATGTATTACCCCTGAAGTATCACATGCGAATGTTTGTTTCCCCTTTTTGTATTCACTTACTGCAGATTTAATATCATCTGTTACAGTTCCATTCTTTGGGTTAGGCATTAATCCTTTTGGCCCCAACTCTTTACCAAGAACAGCAATTTTAGCCATTACCGATGGTGTTGCTATTGCAACATCAAATTGAATCTTATTCTCTTTAATATCTTCAATTAATTTTTCTAATCCAACATAGTCTGCACCTGCTTCTTTAGCATCTTTCTCTTTATCAGGTGTTGCAAATACTGCAATTTTTACACTCTTTACATCTGTAGAGTGGGGGAGAGAAACGGCACCCTTTATTGATTTAGGATCTTTATCTTTAGGTATATTTATATCAAAGTGTACTTCTAAGCTACCTACAAATTTGCTATATGAAGTCTTTTTAACTTCTTTAATAGCTTCAGATAGTGAGTATGACTTATTTCTATCTAAATTTTTTGTTACTTTTATGTATTTTTTTCCTCTTTTCATTCTATTTTCTATTAAACATTATATTTCGGTATCTATACCCATCTGCTTAGCAGTACCAGCTATTATCTTTGCTGCTTGGTCAGGATCTGAGGTATTTAAATCTGGCATTTTAACTTCTACAATCTTTTTAATCTGCTCTTTTGTTAACTTACCAACTTTTTCTAAGTTTGGTCTTGCAGAACCTTTCTTTATCTTTAACTCTCTTCTTATCAATTCTGATGTAGGGGGAGTCTTAGTAATGAAATCAAAAGATCTATCATCATATATTGTTAAAACAACAGGTGTGAGTATACCACCACCCTCTCTAGTTTTCTCGTTAAATTGAGCACAGAATTCTTGTGTAGATATTCCATATGGTGCTAAAGTTGGACCAATTGGAGGTGCTGGTGTTGCTTGTCCCGCAGGTATTGTAATCTTAATTCTTGTTTTTATTGGTTTTGCCATATTTGTTTTCTATATATTTTAAAGTTTACTTACCTGTGAAAGGTCTAATTCAACAGGCGCTTCTCTACCAAGGAATGATATGAGGACTTTTATCTTTCCCTTTGTAGTATCTATCTCTTGTACACTCCCTATGAAGTCTGCAAATGCACCGTCGGTAATCTTTACTGCTTCTCCTACACTAAACGATGTTTGATATGAGGGCTGTTCTACTTCCATGAATTTCATTATTGCTTTTACTTCACTTTCTGGTAAAGGTCTTGGATATTTATCTGTTTTAACAAAACCTCTTACACCTTCAGTATTTTTTACAATATCCCATGTATATGCATCTAATTCCATCTTTATTAATACATATCCAGGGAATAGCTTATCAGCCATTACATTTTGTTTTCCCTTCTTGACGATTATTTTCTTTTGTGTAGGAATTAAAATCTCTTCTATTTTATCTTGTAATCCAGTAGCTTCTATTCTTTGTTGTAGTTCCTTTTTAATACTATTTTCATATCCAGTTCTAATATTAAGAACATACCACTTAGCTTTTGGATTACTCTTTTTCTTTTCCATTAAAATATATATTTAAATATTTATATTAAAATTCTAACTTAAGGAATTGTGCTAAACCCCATTGTAACAATAGATCAAATCCCGATATTATGAGTGCAATTATAGCACAAAGAATGACTGTATATGCGGTTAAGCTTAACAACTGGCCAATTGTTGGCCATTGTGTCAGTTTTAATTCATTTATTACTTTTCTAATTGTATCCATATTCTTTAAGCAGGCCCACTCCGATTCGAACGGAGGACTACGGTTTTGGAGACCGCTGTTTTACCAGTTGAAACTATGGGCCCTTAACTGTTAAACAGCTTTATTTTATTTAACTTTAGTCTCTTTATGAGCCGTATGTTTCTGACAATGAGAACAATACTTACTTTTCTCCATTTTCTCCTTCATATTTTTTGTTTTGTAACTTGTGTAGTTTTTGTTCTCACAGATTTCACATTTTAGAGCAACTATATCTCTTTTTACTTTGGCCATTATTTCGCAACGTCAAAATTAATAATTAGAATACCATGGGAAATACAAAGTATTATATTGAAATATTGGTGATAGGTCAAATATATTTGTATTGTTTTTTGTGTTTGGTATACTGAAATAGTTAAATTGAGCAACTTGAGTGTATGGAGGGTATAAATGTTAACAATCTTACAGAAGATGTAGTAGGTGGTACAGAACAGAGTACAAAAGAAACTCTTACACCAGAACAGGTTATGGGAAAGATAGGGGAGACAGTAAATGGGATGGAAGAAATGGATAGGAGAACATTTATAAAGGTTGCAGGAACTACTATGATGGCAGCATTCTTAGCTGCATGCGGTGTTAAACCTAGCGAACAGAGTGAATCTGCAATACCAAATACACCCGTTGTACCAACGGAAAGACCAATACTTGGAGTAGAGCAGGAGTATGCAGAGAGAGGCTATGTACTAGTAAAAGATCCATACAGACTTGATTCTAGTGAATTTATAAAGGGAGAAAAGGGATACAATACTGCTATAGCTGAGAAATTTCCCTTCCCAAAGATTGGAGAAACAGATGAAAAATTAACTCTAAAGTATGGTGATGAGAATTTTCCAGTAGTTACATATCTTCATCATACTGGAGGAAAACCCCCAGTAGCAGGTGAAATACTCCCATTAATATATAAATTGCCAAAGGGCAATAAGGGGGTAGAAATTACTCCTTATGCAATTTCTGTTGGTGGAGTAGCTAGTAGAAATATTGATTCTAATGATGGTTTTGAGCGCTATTTAATTCCCATTGTTACTTCTGGAACTGATAGTGGTATCGTTCCCAATGTTGTTAATGGAGAGATTGTAAATAGTACTAACAAAGCTTTTGAAATTGTTCCAGATGGAGTTACTCAAAATAGACACGGGTTTCTGTCATGGGCTCTGTTAGCAAAGAAGGAGAGCGAATTGGTAGTTGAGGGAGTTGTGAACAATAACACCACAAAAATGTATATAGACTACAAAGACATACCAAGTGAGATATCTTCGTTAATAGGGGAGTAAGTTATTAAAAGCTGGATCTGAGAGTCGAACTCAGGACCTCATTCTTACCATGAATGTGCTCTAACCAACTGAGCTAATCCAGCGATTAGTGAAAATTATATCGTATCTTTGAGATATCTACAAAACTATTCCTTATCTTCCTTAAGATTCATCGTTTTCTTTAAGAAATATATCCAAAGGGGAAGTGCAATAACAGTTACGGCAATAGCCATTGCAGGAGCTTGCGGAGTAGAGTAGATTGAGGTATCTGGTTCAAAAAGAAGATAGTTTGTTAATTGATATATGGAAGTAGGTATAGCAATTATACTTACAATGCTATATAGAATTAGTCCTGCAAATGTATAGAACTTATGTAACCATCCTAATATTTTCTTTTTTTCTATCTTAGATATTGCATACTGGTGAATAGCAAATAGTATAGACATAGAAACGAATAGGGTTATTCCATTTATTAGATCTGTTTTTCTTTGACTGGTATCTACACAAAAGTCTGTTCCATTTAAAGTTTGAACCTCTCCCTGGTAGCACTCTTGGAATGTTTCTGGTTTAACAGTTGTATCAAATTTCTGCGCTTCTGTAAGGTCATTTGCTCTTTGTAGTGTATATGAGAATTGTATTCCAAATGGATATGAAAGAGTTGCCCTTATTGTTGTTGAAAGACCTATCACTGCTATACCCAGGGTAAGGAAGGAAATGGCATAGAGATATATTTGTAGAAGTGCCTTTGGGGAAATTTTGAAAGAAAACTTTTTATCTTCTTTTTTCTTTATCATTACTACTATTATATATACAACTACTCCAATTGCAAGAACAGCTAAAGCAACACCAAAGAAGAGTACGAGAAAACCCATTATATTACTCATATATAGAGGTTACTCATTTTAATTTGCAGAGGACTGGATTTGAACCAGTGTATCCCGAAGGAGTCGGATTTACAGTCCGATGCGTTTGACCACTCCGCCACCTCTGCGTGGAGCCGAAGGAGAGATTCGAACTCTCGACCCACGGTTTACAAAACCGTAGCTCTGACCAACTGAGCTACTTCGGCTAATTTACAAGGCAAGTTTAATATATAGTGGAAATATAGTCAATAAACGCCCCAGTCGGAGAGGGATCATAGAGCTCTACCAATAAAGGTGGGATCCCTCAACATAAACCCAAGGGTTTATGCGATTTCGGGACTCCAAGCTCATGCTTGTGGAGCTATGAACCTCTTATTCCAACTGGGACACTATATTTTACACTGAAATTGGCAAGTTATCAAAGTATCTAAAAGCCCAACATTGAAAGAATACTGCTTAGTGTATTTCCAATAAATGAGGAAACAAATTTAGACAAGGGGGAGAAAGGTAGTATTAAGAGAAGTATTAGTATGATTGAATATTTCTCCAATCCTTCCCAATAAGATCTAAGATTTTTGGGTAATATTGCTCTTACAATTTTATGACCATCTAAAGGTGGTATTGGAAGGAGATTAAAAATGGCCAAGATAACATTTATAGTTGTAAATGTGTATAGTAAAAATACTACAAGTGGTTGGGTAGGGTTTAATAAATAATTGATTAGGGCAATTAATAATACAAGTAATATATTTGAAATGGGACCTGCGATAGCAACTAATGCCGTATGAAATTCTCTTTTTGTAAAGTTGTTTTCATTTATAGGTACTGGTTTACTCCATCCAAACCTGAAAAGAATCATCGAAATAAATCCAATAGGGTCAATATGCTTTATTGGATTTAATGTAAGTCTTCCTTCCGCCTTAGCTGTGGCATCACCAAGTTTGAATGCAGTATAAGCATGTGCATACTCATGTATTGTTGCTGCAACCAAGATCGATGGTACTGCTACCACAACCCAATATATAAATTCTTGCAAAGAGGAAAACATAATATATCTACTTGATAAATAAGAATCTTTTTGATAATATCATCTTGCTTGCGAATCTTCAATTATGAAATAATTAGAAATGGCAAAGGTATGTGAATTGTGTGAAAAATCTACAGTAGCTGGAAGAAGAATACAGCATCATCACTCCATTGGATGGAGATTTAAAGCACCAAGGAGTACTAGAGTATTCAAACCAAATCTAAGAAAGATTAAGGTTGAAATAGATGGGGATGTTATAACCGTTAATACATGTATGAAGTGTTATAAGAGACTTCAAAAAGATAGTAAAGAATAAGTATAGAATTTTTCCTCGTATTGATTTTGTTTAAATGATAAAATCATCTGAATTAAGATGATGGAATTTAACCATGTCTATTTTTGATTCAATTTGGGAATTGTTTACATACGATCTAGGAATGGATCTTGGTACTGCTAATACTATGGTATACCTTCGTGGTGAAGGTATTGTAGTATCAGAACCTTCTGTTGTAGCAATTGATAAAAGATCTAAACAGGTTTTAGCGGTTGGTCAATCTGCAAGAGAAATGATTGGTAGAACCCCTGCTAATATAGTTGCCGTAAGGCCTTTAAGAGATGGTGTGATTTCCGATTTTGATACTACACAGGCTATGATTCACCATTTTATTAAAAAAGCACACAACAACTATATCAGAGGATTTAAAATTCCAAGACCAAGAATTGTTGTTGGTGTTCCATCTTCTATAACCGAAGTAGAAAGACAGGCCGTAATAGATGCTGCAAAGACAGCAGGAGCAAGAGAGGTCTTTATTGTGGAGGAAGCAATGGCAGCTGCAATTGGTATTGGATTACCAATAGAAGATCCTTCTGGTAGCATGGTTGTTGATGTTGGGGGAGGAACTACTGATATAGCGGTTCTTTCATTAGGGGATATCGTTGTAGATAATACAGTTAGAATTGCAGGAGATGAAATGAACCAAGATATTGTTGACTATGTAAGAGATAAATATAATATGCTAATAGGGGAGAGAAGTGCAGAAGATGTAAAAATTGAAATAGGGTCTGCTTCTCCATTTAAACAAGAGAAAGAGGTAACTCTACAAGGTAGAGACTTAATTACAGGACTACCAAAATCAATTAAATTTAGTAGTACAGAGGTAAGAGAAGCTATAAATGTATCTCTTTCTCAAATTACAGAAGCTATAAAGGATGCAATAGAGGATACCCCACCTGAGTTATTAAAAGATATCTTTAATGATGGAATATTTGTTGCTGGGGGTGGAGCATTAATCAAAGGTTTAGACACATATTGGAGAGAAGAGCTAAATATGCCAATCAATATAGTTGAAGATCCTATGGCTTCAGTTGCAAAAGGTACTGCGAAGATGTTGGATCATATTGATCTATTGCAGAGAGTTCAGAAGTCTTGGGAAGAGCTCATTTAATAAAGAGGATAAAAATGAAAGGAATCTCTAGTACAAAAAATTATGGTCTCTTTTTTTTCTTTATCTTTTCAATAGCAATTGTTTTTTTAGGTAGAACTCCTGCAAATGGAGTAATTAGATATCCATTCTCATATATTTTTGAGCCAGTTTACTTTGTTGGTAACTCGTTAGGGTCTTCTGTATTTAGTTGGGGTAGGGCGTTAGTAGATGCCTCTTCGTATATTTCTGAATACAAAGATATGCAAAAAGAGATCATCAAAGTAAAAGCAGAAAACGAGGAAAAGATTTTAAACTACCAAGAGTATGAATCTCTTAAATATCACTCATCTATGCTTTTAGATGAGAGAAAATATATAGAGGGTACGGTATTAAAATACTTTGACAAGGGGGATATACAGATAAATATTGGGAAGGAGGAGGGGGTCAAGGATGGCAATGTTGTAAGTATAGGGAGAGTTTTTATTGGTGTAATTTCGGAAGTAGATGCGAAGGGTTCGTTGGTAAGACTTCCAAATAATAGTGCAAGTAATTTTGAAGCAATAATTGTTGATTCAAATATAGATATAGGTATAGAGAAGAGATTAGATAACTTTATTAAATCAACTGGGGTAGTAAAAGGGGAAGTAAATGGCATAGTTATTGAAAACATGGGTGTTAATTCAACTGTTTCTGATGGAGATGTTGTAATACTGCGAGATGAAAGAGTAGGAGATCTATATATATTAGGTACATTAGTTGGAGTATCCAAAAACCCTGCTTCTACATCAAAGAGTGCTGTTGTTTCTCCAGTATTTGATTACTCTAACCTTTTAACTGTATTTGTAAGGATTAAGTAAATATGATTAAGATACTACTATTAACAATTTCGTTTTTTCTTTTAATCTTTTTTGAGAGTTTCCTTTTTAAGGCTTTCTCATTTTCAATATTTGTCATTATTGCAGTTTCGATGTGGAAGAGAATTGGTAGTATATGGTATTTCATATTCCTATTTATCGGTGGTATTACATTAGATATTGTATTTCACCAATCATTGGGTTTACATACATTAGTATTATCCATACTCCTAATTTTTCTCTGGTTCTTGTGGTTGATTGTGCCTAGAGAAAGCTGGTTTGGGTATATCCCTATATTAGTTTTTGTATTCCTGTATTACTTACTTCTATTGGTACTGGGTTCTTTACTGCAAGATAGTGTTGTTCCACAGATAACATTTGGTGTAATTGGAGGTTTTGTGGTTAAAAGTATAATATCAGTTCTAGTTTGTATGGGTATTGATTCGTTGTTCGTTTCTGTAAGAGATGTAAAGGGTCAGGATAAAATAAGGTTAAGATAAATAGAATATGCCAAAATTATACTTTGATGAAAAAGTTAATAAAAAAGTATTACATAAACCTATTAATAGTTGGAGGGGTGATAGTTCTGTCAATTTAAAGTCTCGTTTCCTAACTAAGATAGTAAATGGCAATGGTGAGAAGATTTCTCTTTCTGCTTGGAATTTTATCTATGCTTTTGTTTTGTTTGGTTTGGTATTTACAGTCCTGGTTTTCAGTATTGCTAAACTTCAGATTGTTGATGGGGAAGAGATGTTAGCGAGATCTGAGAGGAACAAGGTAAGGATAACGTCTGTGAAGGCATACAGAGGGGTAATATTTGATTCAAATGGAGAGAAGTTAGTTGAAAATGTTCCCTCTATGAATGTGTATGTTTCTATTGAACCGTTTATTGAAGAGGAGCAATGGGAGAGTAGCGACACAGAGGGTAATATTTATGATTCACTATCTGATAGAGTCTTCTCTATATATAAAGATAGTATATATACTAGTAAGATACTGCTGGCCAGAGATATTGATAATGATATGGCTATAAAAATTAAATCACATGAGCAAGAGTTACTTGGGGTAAGTATTGATAATGGAAGTAAGCGAAAATATATATACAAGGATATATTTACTCATATTTTAGGTTATACAGGTGAGACATCTGCAGAGGATATAAAAAAGTATACAAACCTTTCTAGTGGAGGTATTGTTGGTAAACTTGGTGTAGAAAGATACTATGAAGAAAAACTTCAGGGTACACATGGTAAACAGGCTGAGGAAATAGATGCCTTTGGAAGATCTGTATCTGCAGAGCCATATATGTTAAGTGAACCAGTATCAGGTCAGAACCTGTACTTAACAGTTAATAAGGATGTACAGCAAAAGTTATATGAGCTTTTAGGGGAGGCAGTAACGAAAAATTCTGCGGCAGGTGGTGCAGCAGTAATAGAAGATGTTAATACTGGGGAAATCCTTGCTATAGTTAGCTACCCAAGCTATGACAACAACCTCTTTATTGGCGGGATATCTCAGGAGGATTACTCTAAAATCTTAAATGACAAAGGGAATCCTCTACTTGATAGAGCTTTGTCTGCACAGATTCCTCCTGGTTCGACATTTAAAACAATTGTTGCAGCTGCAGGACTTGAAGCTGGGGTAATAACTAAAAATAGTACATATGTAAGTAGAAGTGGATATACTTTTTCTAACGGTGCTCCTTTCCAAGAATTTAGGAATAGTTCGTACGGAACTCTTAATGTAGTAGGTGCACTTACTGTATCTTCAAATATATTCTTTTGTGAACTAATTAGAGATTGGAGAATGCAGGAATTAGTACCATACTTAGAAGCTTTTGGAATAGGGCAATATACAGGTATAGATATACCTGGTGAAGCTCCTGGTAGATTACCATCACCAGAAAATAAGATTAAACTTGCCAACACAACTAGTCCATGGTTAGAACCAGTATGGTACCCAGAGGGAGATTCTTGTAACTCAGTAATAGGGCAGGGTATTACCCTTACAACCCCTATTCAAATGTCTAATTGGATTGCAGCAATAGCTAATGGTGGAACTCTTAATACTCCCCATGTTGCTAAAAAGTTTGTAGATGAAAACGGATTTGAATATCCTGTAGAGGTAGAGCCAATAAAGAGGGAGATTGCATCTAAAAGTTCACTAGATATTGTTAAAAAAGGTATGTGGGAAACAGTTAATGGCTCAAGAGGAATAGTCGGTAGTCTTTCAAACACAGGTACAACGGTTGCTGCTAAAACAGGTACTGCTGAATTCGGTAAACAGAATAGTAAGGGGGTGTATGAAGATACACATGCTTGGACTACTGGTTTTTTCCCATATGAGAATCCTAAATACTCTTTTTCATTACTTTTAGAAGATGGTGGTATGAGTTCAAACGCTTCTGCAGTAATGAGAGATATGATTTCTTGGATGGTTCAAAATGGTTTTGTAAAGTAGGTTTGATTAAAGATATTTTCATAATAGATTAGTAATATATACAAAAGTCTTAGTTTGACATATATTTAAACATTGTGTATTTTTAGCATGAAATATGGAGAAACAAAGATCAAAATACAATAACCTATTAATTGTTGAGTCTCCTGCAAAGGCAAAGACTATCAACAAGTACCTTGGGGGTGATTTTAAAGTAATGGCTACAGTAGGCCATGTTATTGATTTACCTAAAAGTACATTGGGGGTAGATGTAGAGAATGGATATGAGCCACTTTTCGAGACAATATATGGTAAAGGGAAGATAATAAAGGATTTAAAAAGAGCTATTCCTAAGGGTGGTAATGTATATCTTGCAATGGACCCTGATAGGGAGGGAGAAGCTATTGCTTGGCATGTAAATAAGGCTCTTAAGATTAAGAATGCAAAGAGAGTTACATTCCATGAAATAACAAAAATGGCCATTATCGAAGCTATTAAAAAGCCAACCTTGGTAAATGAAAATTTAGTAGAAGCACAAAAGGCAAGGAGAGTACTTGATAGATTGTTTGGATATAAACTGTCAGAGCTTCTTTGGAAAAAGATATGGTATGGTCTCTCAGCAGGAAGGGTTCAATCTGTAGCACTAAGGCTTGTTGTTGAAAAAGAAGAGGAAAGGGAGGCTTTCAAATCTAATGAATACTGGGAATTTTTTGTACATGTAAAAAAAGAGGAAGAAAAGGTAGCAATAAAGTTGATCAGAAAAGATGGAAAGAAATATATACCAAGTACAGAAAAGGAAGTAACTGAGCTAAAGAATTCCCTTGGAGATAGTAAATACGAAGTTGTAGATATTGTTAAAAAAGAGATAAAGAAGAATCCATATCCCCCATATACAACATCTACACTTCAACAGTCAGCTAACAATGTACTAGGATATTCTGCTAAAAGAACAATGGGTCTTGCTCAAGCTTTATACCAATCGGGATACATTACATATATTAGAACAGACTCCGTATATATATCAGATAGGGTTTTGCCAGAGATAAGGAATATAATTGAATCAAAATATGGTAAAGAATATCTTCCTGATACTCCAAGGTATTACAAAAACAAAAGTAAGAATGCGCAAGAAGCCCATGAGGGTATAAGACCAACTGATTTTTCTGTACCAACGAGTGTTGTTAAAAGTAAATTGGGGGAAGCAGAGGGTAGGTTGTATGATTTGATATGGAAAAGAGCAGTTTCATCTCAAATGAGAGAGAAGAGAGTAGAAAACCTTACACTTTACTTAGAGCCCGTTAATCAGCTAAAAAATAAATATACATTCTCTGTTGGAGTACAAAAAACTCTTTTTGATGGATTTAGAACAGTATATGGTGCAATAAAGGATGTAGAAGAGGATATTCAACAGATTAATAGTGTAAAGATGAATGATATATTCTCTAAAGAAAAGTTTGTTACAGAACAGAAATTTACACAACCACCAAGTAGATATACAGAAGCAACCTTAGTAAAAAAACTAGAATCACTAGGCATTGGTAGGCCTTCTACATATGCCACCATTATTAGTACAATTCAAGCAAGAGAGTATGTAGGTAGAGATGGTAAGTTCCTTTTGCCTACAGATGTGGGTAGAGTGGTTACTCATTTCCTTAAGAATAATTTCTCTGATTTAATAGATTACAAATATACTGCCAATGTAGAGGACAGGTTAGATCAAATAGCTGAGGGTAAAGTTGAGTATGTACCTTTCTTAGATAAGGAGTACAAACCTTTGATGAAGGATATTCAAAAAGCAGAAAAAGATGTAAAGAAGGATGATGTTGTAATACTTTCTAAATCGGAGGAGAAATGTCCAGAGTGCGGTTCTGAGATGGTAGAAAGGTTAGGAAGATATGGTAAATTCCTCTCATGTTCAAGATTTCCTGAGTGTAAGGGAATGAAAGATATAAATGGGGGTGAGAATCAATTAGATTTTGAGAAATATCTTAAAGTAGAGAAATGTCCTGAATGTGGTTCTAAGATGATACTTAAAAATGGTAAATATGGTAAATTCTGGGCTTGTGAGAAATATCCAGAGTGTAAAGGTATTGTTCCTTTACTTCTTAAAGAGGTATGTCCAGAGTGTGGTAAGAACTTAGTAGAGAGAAAAAGTAAGTGGGGTAGAATGTTTAAAGGGTGTAGTGGATATCCAGATTGTAAATATATTAAAAAAGAAGCTAAACCTGCAAAGGAAGAGAGTGCTTAGTTTAAGTATTTTTTCATAAAGATTCTTTAATATCTTGGTATGTTACCAAGAGAGAAACTTCTTAAAAGGGGCATTTCTGTACTCTCTGATATTGAATTAGTAGAGATATTAGTTGGAAGTGGTTTTAGAGGGAGAGATTTTAAGCAAATCTCTAGATCTGTAATGAGAGTAGTAAAGAAATTTGTAAGAAACAAGCAGAGTTTAGATATAAAGGATTTAGTGAAGATATCTGGTATTGGTGAGGTAGTTTCAATGAGAATAGTGGCAGGTATAGAATTAGGAAGAAGAATGTACGGTCTTTTTGATGAAGATATCCTTAAGATAACAGATTCAGAAGGTGCATATTCCTTATTAAAAGATATGGGTAGTTTGCAAAGGGAGAGGGTTGATATTGTTTGTCTTAATTCTAGGTTTGAATATATTTGTAGAGAAAGTATTGCACTGGGTTCTTTAAATTGTGCAAACCTATCTCCTCGTGAGGTTATATATACTGCCGTTATTAATAACTCCGCATTTGTAATATTAGCTCACAATCATCCTTCAGGAGATAGTACACCTAGTGTTGAGGATGTAACTTTAACAAAAAGGATACAAGAATCTCTAGATTTAGTTGGTATACAACTTTTGGATCATATTGTAATTGCTAAGAAGAGTTTTAATAGTGTAATCCTATGATAAAGAGTAGTATAATGGGAAATAATTTAGATAGATATGTACATGGAAGAAGAAAAAAGTTTACTAATCCCAAATATTCCAGGATGTGAGTTTACTGGAGCATTTAAAGATTGGCCATTTAGTACAATTTATGAAATAGAAGAGAAAGAAGATAAAACAAAAGCAGTAGAGGTACTAAAATTGGATATGGATGAGGAAAAAAGGGATAAGATTCTATGTAGTTGGGAAGATACGGAAGTTTCAGCTGGAACTTACCAAGGATATATAGTTAGATTTCATACGAACCCGTATAACGAAGTGAATCTCGATTATGCTGAGTTGTAAAATATTAAATATATAGATATAATCAACCGTTATTTTATTTAATCTCGCATATCTCTGGTTTTTCCTGGATAGAGAAAGTCTACCCTCAGAGATAGGTGAAAAAAGGAAAACATTATGGAAAAAACAAAAGATGTCTCAAAGAAGGTCGTTGCACCAAAGGCAGAGACAGAAAAGAAAAGCCTTAAAGTAGCAATTCCAGAATTAACAACATTTCTTAAAGCAGGGGCTCATTTTGGGCATAAGGGTAGTGCATGGAATCCTAAAATGAAGAAATATATATATGAAGTAAGAAATGGTATTCATATCATTGATATTATTAAAAGTAGAAAGATGCTTACAAAAGCATTGGAGGAATTAAATCAGGTTGTAGATAAGGGGAATATATTAATAGTCGGAACAAAAGGACAAGCAGCAGGTACAATTGAAAAGATGGCAAAAGAAGTTGGTGCCTTCTATATTACCAAGAGATGGCCAGGTGGTCTTTTTACTAACTTTGATGCAATCAAGGGTACTATTCAGAAGTTAGTAAAGATGGAAGAGCAAGTAGCTTCTGGTGGAGGTGGGTTAGTAAAGAAAGAGGTCTTAGCATTAGAAAAAGATGTTGAGAGATTGAACAAGGTGTATGAAGGAATCAAATTTATGGATGAGTTACCAAAGTTCCTAATAGTCATTGATAGTAAAGTAGAAAAGAATTCTATAAATGAAGCTAGAATAGCTGAAGTCCCAATAATTGCATTAGTAGATACAAACTGTGACCCTGATTTAGTTACATTTCCAATTCCAGCAAATGATGACTCTATAAAGAGTATTGAACTTTTTGTAGATTTGTTTTCTCAAGTTATTAAGTCTGGTAAGAAGTCAGAATCACTTGCTTCACTAAGAAAAAATCATGAGGCAAACCTAAAAAATCTTAAGAATAGGTTTGTTGAAGAGAAGGAAAGGCAAGAAAAAATGGAAGAGGGTGATAGATTGAGAATGAAAGCAATGAGAGAGGGTAAAGTACAAGTAGCAACTACAGGTGTTGTAAGAGTTGTAAAAAAGGAGAAGAACTTAGAAGAAGAGTATGCAGCAGCAGAGGCAGTAAAAGCACAAGTAAATTCAAAGAAGATAGAGGAATTAGGATTACCTACTAGAATAGAGAAATCACTAAAGGAGGCAGGTTTAAGTACAGTAGATGATTTAGCAGGAAAAACAAAAGAGGAATTATTAAGTGTAAAGGGAGTAGGTGAGAAAGCTGTTGAGGATATTTTAAAAGCAATTAAATAACTTAATAAGCTGTTAACAATGAGTACATCAATAGAGGATATAAAATTACTTAGAGCAAAAACATCTGCAGGTATGGCACTTTGTAAAGAAGCATTAGAGAAGAGTAATGGTGATATGAAAAAGGCAATTGAATATATTAATAGTAGAAGTGACGCAATTAATAGATTACATAATCTTACTGGTGCCAAGATAGGACATTGTAAATTAGCATTTGAAGAATCTGGAAAAGATTTTGAAAAAGCAGTATCCCTTATCAAAGAAAGGGGATGGGATGTTGCAATTGAGAATGAGAATGCAATAGATTTTGAAGGTATTTTAGAAACCTATGTACATGGTAAAGAACAGAAATTAGTATCAATGGTTGAGGTTACTTGTAAAACAGATTTTGTTGCAAGAAATGAAGATTTTAGAACATTTGTGCATGAGGTTGTACTTCAAATTGCTGCAATGAAACCATTGTATATATCAAAGGAAAGTATCCCACAAGAAAAATTAGACGAGGTAAAGGCTATATTTTTAAAGGAAGTAGAGAGTGAAGGTAAACCAGCAGAGATGGCTGAAAAAATAATAGAGGGGAAGCTATCCAAATTCTTTGAAGAGAAGTGTTTACTAAGTCAGAAATGGTTTAAAGATGATAGTAAGACGATTCAAAATCTTTTAGATGAAGCTACCTCTAAATTAGGAGAACCTTTAGAAATCAGAAGGTTTTTAATATGGGAGTTTGGCAAATAGCTAAACTATTTGAATAAATTCAGGATCTCATCTAGGAAGTTATATAGGCTAGGGGTGTGTACTAGTTCCCTTTTATGGTAAAATTATTCTCAGAATTAATTCCTAATCTCAATGTATGGACCAGAAAGAGATAAATGTAGAAGCAGAAAGTAAAATAGGTGAATCCTCTAGTGGGATTTCAATGACAAGAGATGAATTCTATAGGGAATTAACAATATCCTCAAGTAAATTTATTACTGCAGAGATACAGGAAAAATTCCGTAACACAGAGATTTTAATTGCAGGTGTTGGTAGTGTAGGTAACCCAATAGCAATGACAGCTGTAAGAGCTGGGGCAGAAAGAGTAACGGTAATGGATCCAGACGTAGTTGAAGCAAACAACCTTTCTAGGCAACAGTATACAGTTTCTCAAATAGGTAAAAGTAAGGCTGATATGACTGTTGAAAATATGAAGCAGATTAATCCCTATATTGCAGACTCTATACATAGTGAAGCGAAAGGAATGACAATTGAGAATGCTCGAGAGTATGTAGAGAAATCAGACATTGTTGTTGATGCGGTAGATATTAGAGCTTTAGATGTTATCTATGAACTTCATAAATGTGCAGCAGAATTAAGAAAACCTGTTTTAGTAGGATATGATTTAGCTGGAACAGCTATGGTAGCCGTATATAGGTATGATAAAGAGAATATTAAACCATTAAGAGGAGAGTTAGACGATGAAAAGATCTTAGAGTTTAATAAGGTAAAATTAGCATTTAATAGTGGAATATTATCTGAGAGTGAATTTTTAGACTATATATATGATGCATTTACAGGACCAATTGATCCACTTAGAGTACCAGTGGAACAGTTAGAGGAAATAATAAAGAGAACATCAGAAGATACACGAACATATCAAATCGGAACAACTTCTGCAGTTCTAGCTTCTTTGACTGTTGAGGCTATGAGAAGAATAGTATCTAATGAGGGGATTAAAGATGTAATCCTTGTTGATATTCCTGGTTTAGTTAGGAGAAGTAATCCAAATGTTATTAGCAAAATTCCTCTTTTACTTAGAACACTAGCAAAAGTAAAGGAAAGAGGAGAGAATGTAAGAGAGAGTCTTAATAAAATTATTTAAAGAAAAAATGGTAGAGGCAGATACAAAGGTTATAGAAAAAGATGATAGAGAACTTCGTGAAGGAGAAGTTATTGTTGGTGTTGCAACAACTCCAGAAGAGAAAATTGAAAGACTCGAAGTAGTTACAGATAGATATAAATTACAGGGATATTTACAAGGAGTCCCATTTGCTTGGGTAGATTTAGATGCAAAGGAGGTAGTCGAGGATAATGGTTATTCTTTGTTAGAACAGAATCTAGAACCAGCTGTCTTTGAGAAATTTTTAAAGGAAGGACTGCTTATTTCCTTTAGGGATAGTGAACAATTATATATAGATAAATACCATTGGCAATCTATTCAGTTTGTTGCAAGAAATGAGCAAGGATATGTTGGATCTGTAAGGTTAATTATGGATACCCCAGATGATCAACATTGTAAATTTGGGTTACCAACTCTATGCGATAAGGCTATCGAGATAGATGAAGAATGGAGAGAGGCAGCAAATAAAGTAACAGCTGAATTGTCACAATTTGCTAAATTAAAGGAAGCTCCAGCATCAGTAACTGTTGGGTTGTTAAGAGCAGTAGCTCAGTACAGTAAGAAAAACAATATAGAAGAATGGGTAGCTACTACTGATAATATGGTAGTTAAGCTATTAAATGGAATATTTTTTAATTTTGGTCTACCTAAAATAGGTAAATCTGTTCAGTACCTAGGTTCTGAATCTACTCCTATATTAATAAACATAGAGCAATCTTTGAAAAATGCAGAAGAGAAAGCATCTAGCAAAGAAATGGCAAGATTCATAAGGGGAGAAGAAGTAAAGGGTTTTGAATGGTATACGGGTATATAACTATATATAAATAAACATGGAAATAACCTTTCTTATATTATTAAGTTTGGCTTTACTTTTTTTTGGAGTTTCATCCTTTCTATCTAATAGAAAATCCAAAACTAATAGGTATTTCCTTTTATTTATACTTTGCATGATTCTATGGATATTCTCTAATTACTTCTCGAATTCATCTTCTGCGTATAATATAGTTTTATTAACTAATAGACTTATTTTTGTTTCTACATCTCTTCTTGCCTGGACCATTTTTCTGTTTTCGTTTGTATACCCTAACTCAAATGTCCAAATAAAGAAGAGTATATTTATACCTTCATTACTATTTACACTAGCAGTATTAATACTGGATATCTCTCCATATGTGGTAAGGAATGTTGAGATTCAAAATGGATATTCAAGCATAGATTTCGGAGTCGGAATCTACCTATATCTATTACACTTTGTATTCTTCTTTGTCTTATTCATTTTTACCTTGGTAAAGAAATATACAAAGGCTGAAGGTTTAGAGAAAGTGCAAATACAATATTTAATATTAGGTATTGTTCTTTCAGCAGTTGGGGCAACAATAACAAATTTGATTCTTCCAATTGTTTTCAAAATATTCTACCTGTCTAATTATGGTCCTGTATTCTTAGTAATCTTTGTTGGTTTTACATTCCTATCAATAGTAAAACACAGATTTCTGGGGATTAGATTCTTAGTTGGTAGGATTATCCTTTTCTTTTTCCTCTCCCTCTTTTTGTTACTATCTTTCTTTTTGTTTGGATGGATTGCATCAGAATTCTTAGGTGGGCTATTCAAAAGCAGTGCAATCTTGATATCAGTAATAATTGCGCCAATATATGCATGGATATTTTTGAAATTTAATAACTTTGTAGAAAAAGTAGTAGAGGATAAACTTGTATACACAAAACTTCACCCAGAGGAAGCTTTAAGTAAATTTCTAAGACAGAGCAGTACAGAATTAGATATGGAGAAAATATCTGTATATTTAATTAATGTTATTAAAAAATACCTAAATTTGGAGAAAGTAGGAGTAATCCTGTTTGAAAAAGATAGTAACAAGGTTATATATAAAAAGTTGGTAAATTTCAACTTAGAAAATCTTAGGGACCTTCTTCAGGTTAATAATTATTGGAAAGATATTGGAGAAGATCCAATATTAGTATTAGAAGAGGCAAAGAGACTTCAGGGTAATGATAAAGGGAAGAGACTGGAAAGAATAATTGAATGTATGGAGTCGGAAGATATCTCCGCTATATTGCCTCTTAATAGGAAAGTTCAATTGAATGGAATAATAATTGTTGGAAGGAAAAAGAATGGTGATCCACTATCTGTTGAAGATATAAATTTCCTAGAAGACATTATTGCAAATGCTAGTGTAGCAATGGGTAGAGCAATTTTGTATAAAGAGGTCCAGGGATTCAATTTAACCTTGAAAGAGAAGGTTGCAGATCAGACAAAAGAATTAAGGAGTAAAGTAATTTTGTTAAACGAAGCAAGAAAGAAAGAGCATGAGATGACAGATATAATGGGACATGAGTTGAGAACGCCAATGTCAGTTATAAGGAATTACCACCAATTATTGGATAACTTATTAAAGAAGGGAAAAGTATACACAAAAGAGGGCAATATCGGTGACAAATCTAGGGCATATATGGAGATTCTAGAAAAGAATATTAAAAGAGAGATTGATTTGATAAATGCACTATTAAGTGGAGCAAAGCTTGATAATGGGAAATTAGAATTAAATAGGGAAGAAGTTAATATGACTGAGATAATTAAAGATGGTATGTTGGCACACGAGAGGGAAGCAAAAGAGAAGAACCTATATCTTAAATTTAATTCAGCAGATGGTAAGGTTTTACCAAATGTATTTGCTGATAGGGTTAGAGTACATGAAATTGTAGATAATTTAATAAGCAATGCGATTAAGTATACAGAGAAGGGTGGAGTAGAAGTTTCAATTAGTAATGTAGATAATTATGTAAAAATAGATATTAGTGATACTGGTGTCGGAATACCAGAGAGTGATATTCAAAATATTGGGAAGAGGTTCTTCAGATCAAATCAATATATAAATAAGAATTCTAATACAGTTCCATTGGTTAGGCCAGGGGGTACTGGACTGGGACTGTTTGTTACATTTGGTTTAATTAAAGCTCATGGTGGAAAGATAGAAGTTAAAAGTAAATTAAACAAGGGTAGCTCTTTTATTGTATATCTCCCAGTGTTTAAAAAGGGAGATACAGAAAAGGTAGCATTAGAAAATAAGGGGGATATGTTTGAGAGGTTAGGTCTTGTAAAAGGTAATAACAAACATTGAGATTTGCAAATTTTTAGAATATCATATTAATATAACCTTATATTTTTAATAAATATGGATTTAGACTCTTTTGAAATTGATTTAGAGAAGTGTGTTACTAATCTCACAGATGATCTTTCGCAGATTCATACTGGCAAGGCATCTCCAGAGTTAGTACAAGATATCCTTGTTAATGCGTATGGTACACAGGCTCCATTAAAAAACTATGCAACTATTAACGTTGCAGATAACAGGTCTTTAGTCATTATGCCTTGGGATAAGAGTATAGTAGAAAATATTTCAAAATCTATCTCTTCTGCAGATATGGGATTTAATGCAATATCAGAGGGAGACCATGTTAGAGTTCACGTTCCAGAGTTAACAGAAGAAAGAAGAAAAGAGTATGTTAAGGTCATGAAAGATAGGGTGGAAGATGCGAGGATTGCAGTAAGACAAGTAAGGCAGAAATTTATGCAGGATATAGATGAATCTCAAAAGGGTGGCTTCTCGCAAGACCAGGCAGATAGATTAAGAGAAGAGGGAGAGAAAATGGTAAAGGAAAAGAATGCACATATTGAAGAGATAAAGGATAAGAAAGAGCAAGAACTTCTTACCATATAGCTAGTATTAAACTAAATAGAAAATAAACATGACCATTGTTACCAATATTCTTTTATTGATCTTAGTTATTAGTATCCTTACTTTTGTTCATGAGTTAGGACATTTTCTAGCAGCGAAGTTAGTAAAAGCAAAAGTTTTAGATTTTTCAATAGGTTTTGGGCCAAAGATTTTGTCCAAAAAAATAGATGAAACTACATACAATATACGTATTCTTCCTTTAGGAGGATTTGTAAAAATATTGGGTGATGGAGATCCCACTTCTAAGATAGAAGATATTAAGGATGATGGTAACTTAAAAAATAAGAGTAAGCTAGCACAGATGTTTGTTATGTTAGCAGGTGTAACTATGAATATCCTACTGGCGGTCATTCTTTATACAGTATTTTTGGCAAATAATGGTTGGAGAATGGATATAGGGAGCAGTTATGATGATTTTAAGCCTGTAGGTGCGACTCTTACCCAAGAGAGGGTTTCGGACTTACCATATGAATTAGCTGATGAAGGTGCAGCATTAGACTCCGGTATGTATAAGGAGGGGTACCTAATCTCTATAGATGGAGAAACAATAGATAAGTATGATGATTTGGTTAGAATACTAAAATCTAACAAATCAGAAGAAGTAAATATATATGCATGTGATAAAAATAAAGAGTGTGATTACTTTGATATAACAGTAAGTGGTGAGGGAAAGATAGGGGTATATACAGGGTATAACTATGCTGTATATATGGACTATTCAGATAATAAAATATTTTCAGGAGTGTCTCACTCCATTAATATAGTCAAATTAACAGGTGTATCTTTATCATCTCTCTTAGAGCAGGGTAAAGAAACTGGTGATTACTCTCAACTTTCTAATTCTGTTAGTGGTCCTGTTGGTATATATTTTATAATAGATTATTTTAGAACTTTAGGTTTCTTTATTTTCTTAGGTATATTAGCTGACCTTTCTATATCATTAGCTCTTATTAATTTACTTCCTATTCCAGCTTTAGATGGTGGTAGATTCTTTATTCTTTTCATTGAAGGGATATTAAGGAAAGATTTGGATGAGAAAGTGGAAGCGACAATTATTAATATTAGCTTTATGTTTCTAATACTATTAATAGTCGGTGTAATGATTAAAGATATAGTTAATATTGAACAGTTGAAGAGTTTGTTCAAATAGTATATCTTTTAAATAGAAAAATTAAGTCACTGCTCTTGTATGGCTATTAGATTAACAAAGACGAGTAAAGTTATATTTGCAATATCAATTGTTCTTTTGTCATCTGCACTAGGTTATCTAATATGGAGAGTTAATCAGGAGGAAAACTTAGACCCGGATGATAGTGAAGCTGGGGCAACCGTACCTGCGGGCTGTTCTGCAAGTGCTACCGAAGCACTTACCTCCAATTGTTTAATCTGGTTTGCAGAGCCAGGACAAACCTCCGCGTGTATAGCAAACCGTTCTGCATGTTGTGGTAACTTGGTGGATGTAGATAATGGTTGTGAGAGATGCTTATGTTGTAATGGAACGTGGGTAACCGGAAATACGGGTTGCTCAACTTTATGTACAAATAATGGTGGCTATGGAAGTTGTGAAGAAGTACCTGTTGAAAAATGTTTTTGTGAGAGTTGGAGTGATGCTTGTGGTACAAACTGTACATTCCCAGATGGTGTACAAGCAGAAGTAGATGCGAAAGCTGCAAACTCCTGTAAACCATATATTGCAATGTGTAATGTTAGCACTGGTGATTACGTTATAGAGGAATATACTCCATCACATGTTTGTTACAACAAAGTTAGCCAATGTAACAATCCATTTGCAGAGAACCCTTGTGTTACAAACGTCTGTGATGCTGGAGCTTGGGTTACAAGACCCACTGGTAATATGAGTTTTACATCAGACATATCATATAGTGCAACAGCCACGGATAGTAATGGAATAGATTTGGATAGCATATCTGTAAAGTTATGTACTGGAACAGTTACTACTTGTACTACTGGTCAAACACTTTCTCCAACTAAAACTGGTAGCTCATCTCCAATTACAATCTCTGGAGTATTGAGTAGTGCGGCACAAAGACTCGCAGCTGGAACATATACAATGACAATAACATGGAAGGATTCTCTTGGTGTTACTGGTACAAATTGTACATTAACAACGACATTTACTGTACTACCACAAGAGACAAATCCTAACTGGGATATTACTAAAGGTGTCGTAGGTTTGTGTATAGATGAGGGAACAGAGAGTCCTAAATCTGAATTGACATATACGATTACAGTTCGAAATACAGGAGATGGAGCAGGTACAATTAGTAAGATAGAGGATGTACTTGATGCTAAAGTCTTGGCAAGTTTTGTACAGAGTGGAATAACTGCTCCAGGAGTATTCACAGATGGGAAAATCATTTGGAGCTATCCTTCTCCAAATGAGTTATCAATAGCAGCGGGTGCAACAAAGACATTTACATATAAATTAGTAATTGATAAAGATCATTTTGGTACATATGCAAATGAAGTTACACTTACTCCAGTTGGTAGTACGGCAATTAAAGCAACTGCAAACATATTGGCCGACTGTGATGTAGCACAATCAGATTGGACAATTACAAAAGCTGTAACAGAAGCATGTATAGATGAAGGAACAGCAAATCCAAAATCCGAGCTATCATATACCATTACTGTAAAGAATACTGGTACAGGATCTGGAACTATTGCTAAGATAGAGGATGTCTTGGATACAAAGGTATTAGCAAGCTTTGTACAGACAGGAATAACATCCCCAGGAGCGTTCGCGGACGGAAAAATAACTTGGAACTATGCTACAACACCATTATCATTTACTGCAGGTGAACAGAAAATATTTACATACAAATTGATAGTAGACAAAGATCACTTTGGAACATATGCCAATACAGTTACACTCACACCTACCGTAGGTACAACAAAACAAGCAACTGCAAATATTGGAGCTGATTGTACAATCACGGAAGAGGAGAAACCTGTAGTACCTGAAACAGGAATATTTGATAATACCTTAGGAAGAATTTCTGCAGGATTTGTATTAGTAATATTTGGTGTACTTGTATACAATATTCCTAATGGTGTATTGAGAATAAACGGAGAAAAGAAATATAAATATAGGGTAAGATTTGAAAAGAAAGTAGCTAACAAGTAAAATTGTGTGATATAATCCCAGAGTCTTAATTTAAAGGAGGTTCTCATGGCTGTAATAGTTCATGCCAACGAAAATATAGATAGTGCTCTCAAAAGACTTCATAGGGAAGTTATGAGAGAAAAAATCTTAGAAACATTCAGAGATAAGGTGTATAGAGTAAAACCTTCAATCCCTGATATTCAAAAGAGAAGAGAGTGGGCAAAGATGAAGAGAAGAAGAAGAAGTGCAAGCAGAAGAGCTAAGTAAATTGTAATTCTCTAACAACAATGTCACTTGTTGAAAATATCCGTAAAGATATGTTTGAAGGAACTAAAGTAGGTAATGTCCAGAAAGTGGATATTTTAAAGCTTGTTCTTGCTGATATAAAGAATGAGGAGATCTCATTAGGTGAGAAACTTTCTGATGATCAAGTATTAAAGGTTTTAAGAAAAGAGAAAAAGAAAGTTGAAGATTCCATCTCAGAGTATACAAAGATGAATAGAGAAGATCTTGTTGCAAAGGAGACATTCCAATTAGAAATACTAAATGAATATCTACCAGCTCAAATGAGTGAGGAAGATATTAAAAAGATTGTTAGTAGGGTCGTTAAGGAAAACAATGTAAGTGATGTAAGAGAAATGGGTAGAGTAATGGGTATTGTAATGAAAGAATTAAATGGTCAAGCAGATGGAAACGTTGTAAGAAATATTGTTCAGAATACACTCTCTTAATGCAAAATATACAGTTAGAAGTATTTAACAAAGAATTCGTAGACCAGATAGAACCCACATTTAATATCTCGTTTGATGATATCTCTAAGGCTTTTAAAAAGATATTTGAGGATACCCCTTTAGAAAAAATAAATATTGTATTTGTTACATCAGAATATATTCAACAGTTAAACAAACAGTATAGGAATATAGAGGCACCAACAGATGTTCTCTCATTTAAAATATCAGAAGATATGAAAGAATCAGAAATATATATATGCCCCGAATATGTATATGAATCTTTTAAAGAAGATAGTTTTGAAGAAGAGATACTTAGATTGATAGTACATGGTACACTACATATATTAGGATATGATCATAAGGAGAGTTTAAATGATTCTCCAAATGAAGATATGTTTGTTTTACAAGAGGAATTACTTTTAAAATTCAAAAAACTATGTTTATAGTCACAGGATTAGGTAATCCAGGTAAACAATATGAGAATACACCTCACAACGCAGGCTTTATAGCTCTTAATTCTTTAAGAGAGTATTTAATACAGAATACAAATTATCAAGTATCAGAGTGGGAAGACGAAAGTAAGATATTCTTTTCAGAGATATGTAAAGTAAAAAAGGCTGGAGAATTAATAGGTATATTACAAAAACCGCTTACATACATGAATAATTCTGGTAGTGCTGTTAAATTGCTCAAAAAGAAATTCCCAACCGAAAATTTTGTACTAATACATGATGATTTGGACATACCCTTAGGTAAATATAAGATACAAGAAGGTAAATCTCCAAAGGGACATAATGGGGTGTTAAGCGTAGAGAACTCTCTTTCTAGAAATGATTTTCTAAGAGTAAGAATTGGTATAGAGAATAGGGGGGAGAGATTAATACCAGGTGAAGAGTATGTATTAATACCTTACAATAAGAAAGAGTTAGAAATATTAAAAAGCACAATACAAAATAGTATAGAAGAGCTTTTTATTCAAATTGAACAGTACTAAGTCTAGAATCCTCATACACCCTCTTTATATCTTCCTTCGTATGAGTTACTAATCTCTCATCTCCTTGTAGTACTATTCCAACCATTTCATCATCAAGTAGTATTCCCATATTAACAACGTCTCCTTGGCCATTTAAAACGAAGAATATATTGCCAGGGCTATTCTCATTGCTTGAGTTATCAATGATATTCATATCATTGAAATATTCGTAAAGAAGAGTAGGGTATTCAATATCAAGTGTATATGATTGTATATTGTATTTGTTTTTTGCATACTCCTTAAGTACAGGCTCTATTGGTAAATTCTGTTCAAAATATGCTTGTGATATTAATCTGTATGAATTAAATGCACCAAAGAAGTGTTTAAATTCTCCTGAAAAAGAGCTATCTGAGGAGGTTAAATATTTACCATTGGAGAGATCTGTTACAGATTTTACTAACTGCTCTTTGTTAACATCAAATATATTGTTAATACCATTGTTGTTTGTATCTGAATCGAACATGTCTTGTATTCCATCATAATCCATATCTTCAGCCTTTTGACCATTAGTCATATGGAAACTCTTGTTGTATGTATTTAAATTCATATATACACATACAAATAGCCATATGGTAGATACTCCGATTATGGTATAGAGGAGGGTTTTAATAACAGGGATATGTTTTAAATATTTTAAATATATTAAAAGTAGAAATATACTAACTGATATTAGTTCTAATGCAAAAGATGGCGTAGCAAAATATCCTGCAAAGTAATTACTACTTAATATTGATCCAAATATTGTGAATTGCTTAGTAAGAGGATATAGGACTTGGGAGTATGAAAAGAGTATATCAGCGAATAGATGGGAGAGTACCCCTATGAGGAATGCCCTGTGTATTAAAGTAATCAGCCTATCATTTAATACCTGTCTACTTTCTGTATTAAGTAGAGATTTCATTAGGTAGAGGACGAGAATGAGAAGCAACCAACAAAATATAAAGAAGAGTAGGCTATGAGAAAAGATTAGGTGATGTTGAAAAGGGGGTATATCAGTAACAGTAAGTATTGCTAAATCTAAATCAGGTAATATTCCAAATATTAAACTGAGAATCATTATAAAGATATGTTCCTGTTTTGTAAGTTTAGAAATACCTTTCTGTTGAATCTTCTCATTTAATATATATGATATTGGTCCATGTGCTAAAAACATACTTGGGGTATTACAATTAATCTTTCTAATTATACACAACCTTGATAGAATTAGCTTGTGTTATGAAAGATTTTACTGAAGATTTTAAAAATAAATATATACTCCCAAAGTTAGAACAAAATACATGTATATCCATAGGGAAACAGTATGAGGAATTTTTGGCTGAAGTTTTAGGAAGTAAGTTAAAAAGAGGTGTATGTATAACTTCAAATGACAATGAACAAGAACCACAATATAGGGTTCTTTCTGTTGATGATATATGGGATATAAATCAGTACATGAATTTAGGATATATAAGGGTAGAAAGAGTTTGGAATAGTGGTGAACTCTCTATACTAGGTGATACTGTAATCATTTGGCCCTACAGTTCGAAAGAGATTCTTAGGATTATACTTTTTGGTAATACTATAGAGAGTATAGAAATAGTGGATGCACAAAGTAGAAAGAAGATTAAAGAGATATATTCAACAAAGATATTTAGTAATGAGCAGGGCGTAGTAATAGCAAATGGGAGCGAAAAAGATATGTTAGTACTTAGGAATACTCCTAATATTTTCTTAACAGAGGGTAGTATTGATATGGGTATAAGGAGTTTACCAAATTTACATATTTCAGATATATCAAAATCTAGTAATAATATACTTAGAGATTACAAATCTAGAGGATATACCATATGGTATTTAACAAATGATATTTTTAAGTATGAGTCAGAGGGTCCATTTGCTAAATATATCGATGAGATATATGAGAGAGAGAATGTCGTAGAGAATTCTTTAAAGAATGGTTTTGTATATGAGAGTGGTAAGTTAATAGTATTAACAGATAGGGAATATTTAGGGGAAGTAGAGTTGGCATATAGTGTAAAGGATAAGAATATTGATCCTTCCTCATTAGATCTTTTAAAAAAGATTACTCCAGGAGATTTTGTTGTACATGAAGATCATGGTATTGGTAAATTCTTAGGTTTAATTGATAAAAATGATAACCAATATATTGAGATAGCATACGCAGGGAATGATAGGTTGTATGTACCTTTGTATTCCTCTAAAAAGGTTATGAAATACATTGGTAGTGGTAAGAACAAGCCTACATTAACAGGGCTTAACAGTGGGGTATGGAAGAGAATATCATCTAGGGCAAAAGAAGATGTAGAAAAGATAGCAAAAGAGTTGTTACAGATATATGCACTTAGAGAGATTTCTAAATCGAAGAGGGTAATAGATTCTCCAAGCAAATTAGAACAGTATTGGGAATTTGTAAACGATTTTGAATTTAGTGATACAGAGGATCAATATATAGCGAGTCAGAAAATAGCTCAGGATTTAAGTAGGGATATTCCAATGGATAGATTACTGGTTGGAGATGTAGGATTTGGTAAAACAGAGATTGCCATGAGAGCTACATTTGCAGTAGTAAATAGTGGTATGCAAGTAGCTGTGCTTGCCCCTACAACGGTACTTGCAAATCAACATATGAGAGTTTTTAAAAAGAGATTTAGTAAATATCCATTCAATATCCAGGTCATATCTAGACTTCAAAGTACATCGCAGAGAAGTAAGATAGAGGAGGATGTTTCTAATGGGAAGATTGATATCTTAATTGGTACTCATGCTTTACTTTCAAAATCTATTAATTTTAAAAACTTAGGTTTACTTGTAGTAGATGAAGAACAGAAATTTGGTGTAAAACAGAAAGAGTCTTTGAAGAGTAATAGGGTGGACACGCATGTCCTTTCAATGACTGCAACACCCATACCTAGAACACTTAATATGTCTTTAATGGGTATTAGAGATATTTCTGTTCTCGCTATTCCTCCTCTTGGTCGTAGGGATATTTTAAATGAATTTAGTAAGTTCAGTTTTGAAAAGGTAAAAGATTGTATATTGAGAGAATTAAAAAGAGGTGGACAGGTATATTACCTTCATAACAGAGTAGAAAGTATATATACATTAGGTGATAGGTTAAAAGAATTAATACCTGATATGCGTATGGAGGTTGCTCATGGTAGATTGAGTGGCAATAGACTGATAGAGGTAATGGATAGGTTTGTAAATGGAGATATTGATGTTTTACTCTGTACTACGATAATTGAAAATGGTTTAGATATCTCTAATGCAAATACATTGATAATAGATGATGTTAATAGATTGGGGCTCTCTCAGATGTATCAGATTAGAGGTAGAGTTGGTCGTGGTCAACGACAGGCGTATGCATGTTTCTTCTTTGAGGATTTAAGGGGTGATGCTACATTAAGATTGGAAGCGTTACGAGAATCAGAGGCTTTAGGCTCAGGATTTGTACTTTCTAACAGGGATTTAGAAATTAGAGGTGCAGGGGATATTCTTGGTAAAAAACAGAGTGGTACAATCAACTCAATTGGATACGGTTTGTATACACAGCTTCTTTATGATGCAGTTGAGGTATTAAAAGGTAGTCATATTAATACTTAATGAGTGGGTAAATATTTTTTACTTGTCCATATCTGTTTTGTAGTTTAATATGTAACACATATGTCAAACGTCTTGTATAGAAAATATCGTGCCCAGAATTTTGATGAACTAGTAGGTCAGGACCATATTACAAAGATACTTAAAAATGCGATAAAGGGAGATCAGCTTTCCCATGCATATCTTTTTGTAGGTTCTAGAGGTACTGGTAAAACTACTACAGCAAGAGTACTAGCTAAGGCCGTCAATTGCCTTAAACCAAAGAAAGATGGTAATCCGTGTAACAAGTGCGAAGTATGTCTTTCAGTGTCTAATGGGACCTTCCTGGACCTTGTAGAGATAGATGCAGCATCTAACAGAGGTATAGATCAGATTAGAGAACTTAAGGAAAGAATAGAGTTTTCTCCCGTTAAGGGTAAGTACAAGATATATATAATTGATGAGGTTCATATGTTAACCAATGAAGCTTTTAATGCATTACTTAAGACTCTAGAAGAGCCTCCTGAGCATATAATATTCATATTGGCTACAACAGATGCTCATAAACTCCCTCCAACAATCCTCTCCAGATGTCAAAGATATGATTTTAGATTGGGTACAGAAAAGGAGATTAGAGATACACTTTTAATGGTTTTAAAAAATGAAAACATTAATATCGAAGAAAAGGGGTTAGAAATTCTTGTTCGTAATGCTAGAGGTAGTTACAGAGATGCTCTTTCTCTTTTAGATGTCGTTATCAATGCTCAAATAAGAAGTGAGAATGCAAAGGAAATAACTGAAGATGAAGTAAAGAGTATATTAGGTATCCCTGAAATGTATTTAGTTAATGCATTACTTGAATCATTACTTAGGGGAGATTCAAAAAAATCTTTAGAGTGTATTAGCGAGTTAGAGATAAAGGGTATTAATCTTACTCAGTTTACATCATTTACATTGGAAGTTCTAAGAGAAGTTCTGGTATCAAAAATTTCAGGAGAGAGTGATGGGGAATATACCTTTGCAAAGGATCTTAAACAGAGAGACATTCTTAATTTAATTAAAGAATTTCTTAATGTAGAAAGAGATTTGAAGAACAGTACTAACCAAATACTAATATATCAAATGTTAATTCCTACATTCTCTAAAGATGAAAATTTTGTAAAAGACACTACAAAATTGAAAGAGAAGGGAGATATTGATACCAAAAATACCACCATATTACAAAAGAAGAGTGAGACAGTTGAAGTAGTTTGTTCAGATGGGGGAGGAATAGAGATAGTAGAGGTAGGAAGGAATTGGGAGAAGATTGCGAATGGTGTTAAACCAAAAAACGCAACTCTTTTTGCATTCTTAGGTGCTTCTAAACCAGTTAGTGTTGATGGGGATGTATTAAATATTGAAGTACCTTTTAAGTTTTACAAAGATCAGATAGATAGTCCTGTAAGTAGAGAGTTGATAAGTGGGGTAATCTTTGAAGTCTTAGGAGTACACTGCAGACTTAAGTGTAATGTTAATGAGGGTGTAAGACCAAGATTACAATCATCTGCTGATGTAGTACTCAAAAATGTCCCTATAATTGAGAAAAAACAACCTAAAGAAGAGAAAAAATCTTTTACACCTAGGAAAGTAGCTTCAGAGGTAGAGGCAATATTTGCGGGTATGTAATGTCAATAGTTTAATGTATAATTAGTAAATATTTAAGTTAGTATTCATATATGTCATGTTAAATCCTAAAGAGTTGATTAGAATGCAGATGGAAGCTAAAAAGATGCAGAACAAGATGAGAGAAAGAAAAATAGTGGGAGAATCTAAAGATGGTATGTTAAAAGTTTTCATGAATGGAGCTCAAGAGTTTGAAGATATATGGGTAGATGATGATTTAATGGATTTAGATAATTTGGATAGATTTAAGAAAGATATGAAAGAAGCTTTTAAAAACTATCAAAAGAATCTTCAAAAAGAGATGGCACAAGACATTGATATAGATCAGTTAAAGAGTATGTTAGGCTAGAATGTCTGTACTTCCACATTCAGTAGAAAAGGTAATTAATGAATTTAGTAAACTTCCAGGCGTAGGTCCTAAATCAGCCGCTAGAATGACCTACCACTATCTTCGTTCTCCAAACAAAGATGCTTCTAAATTAGGTGAAGCATTAATTCAAATGGACGAGAATACTAAATTTTGTTCTAAATGTTTTAATGTTACAGACTTAGAAATATGTAATATTTGTAGTAGTTCACTTAGAGATAGTAGTAAGATTTGTATTGTAGAAGAGCCTTTGGATGTTGTTGCTTTTGAAAATTCCGGTGTATTTAATGGTGTATACTTTGTTTTGGGTGGTGTAATATCTCCTGCAGATGGTATAGGGGCTTCTGAGCTTAGATTTGATGAATTACAGAAAAGAATAAAGGAATTAATGGAAGAGAGTGAAAAAAAAGTAGAAGTAATTGTAGCAACCAATCCTAGTCTTGAGGGAGAGGCGACGGCAAGCTACATACTTGATATGTTTAATAGTGAGGTAAAAGATAGTAAAATACAAATTACAAGATTAGCAATGGGTCTTCCTACTGGAGCAGATTTAGAGTATGCAGACAGGTTAACATTAAAGAAAGCGCTAGAGGGAAGAAGAGATATTTAAGAGAGTAAAAATATGAAACTGTATTCAACATTAGATAGAAAAATAGTAGATATTGTTCCAATAAAGCAAGGAGAGCTTTCCATATATAGTTGTGGTCCTACAGTATATTTTAGAATGCATCTTGGTAATTTAAGGGCATATGTAAACTGGGATATATTACATAGGGCTCTTCTTTACCTTGGATATGATGTAAAAAGGGTAATGAATATAACGGATGTAGGTCATATGTCTTCTACAGATGATTTTGGTAGTGATTTTGGTGAAGACAAGATGGATAAACAGGCAATTCAAGAGGGTATACAACCAATAGATATTGCAAATAAATATACTGATACAGTTTTAGATGATTTTAGATCACTTAATATATTAGCTCCAAATGGTAGTGAGATTCCTAAGGATTTAACACACGAAAATATACAGGAATATGGCTGGAGTAGGGCTACTGAGTATATTCAACAGATAATAGATATTGTAAAAAAGATCGAAGCTAATGGATATACATATGAAACTAAACAGGCTGTATATTTTGATGTAACAAAGATTCCAGAATATACAATATTTACAGGACAACAATTAAGTGAGAAAGAAATTGGGGTTAGGGAAGAGGTAGAGGTAGATGATGAGAAGAAGAATCCTGCAGATTTTGTTCTTTGGATGAAAAGAGTTGGTAAGTACAAAGATCACATTATGAATTGGCCTTCTCCATGGGGAGATGGGTTTCCTGGATGGCATATAGAATGTACTGCAATGGGTACTTCAATACTAGGAGAGCACTTCGATATACATACAGGTGGTATAGACCATATTCCAGTTCATCATACAAATGAAAGAGCTCAAAATATTGGTACGTTCGGACATCCAGTTGTTAAATATTGGATACATAATGAATGGCTATTAAACAAAGACGAGGATAAACTCTCTAAGAGTAAAGGAGGTGCATACACACTTCCTGAAATAATATTATTAGGTTTTGATCCTCTTGATGTCCGATACTTCTTTGTATCTATTAATTATAAAACAAAAGTTAAATTCTCCTTAGAGGCGTTAGAAGGTGCAAAGAATTCAAGGTTATCTCTTTTAAGAAGAGTTCAAGAATTAGGTAAAAAGCAAGGTACAGTTATTCCTGAATATGTAGAAAGATTTAAACATGAGCTAGAGAACAACTTAAATATGTCTGGTGTACTAGCATTAATAAACGAATTACTTAAATCAAATAATCCAAAGGAGAATATTCTTTCTACTATCTATGATTTTGATAAAGTACTTCGTTTGAATTTAAATAGTGAGATTGTAAAGGAAGAGAACGTCGATTCAGAGATAGAGGGGATTCTTAAACAGAGAGAAGAGGCTAGATTAAACAAAAATTTCTTAGAATCAGACAGACTAAGAGATTTAATACTTAGTAAGGGGTATAAGGTTTTAGATACACCTAATGGTCAAACTTTAGAAAAAATATAATGGGAAATCAAAATACATTTACAATATTACTTAGTAAGGAACAGAGTGCTAAGGTTAAGGATGTATTGTTAGCGAACAAGTGGGTAGAGGAGGGCGATAGTAATCAGTATGTTGTGTATAGATTGAGAAGTCCTAGGGGCTCTATAGCGCTTCTATACAGTAGTGACAAAATAGTATTCCAAGGGAAAGAGGATTTTACTTCCTTAATTGCAAATATAAAGGAGAAAGAGGTAGATATGGAGATGGATGGTTTCAGACCACATCTTGGTGTTGATGAAGTAGGTAAGGGAGATTATTTTGGTCCTCTAGTAGTAGTTAGTTGCTTTATTACAGAAGAGTTTGCAAAGAATGTTAAAATACTTGGTTTTGCAGACTCAAAGAAATTCTCAGATAAAAAGATTATGAACCTATTTAATAATGTAAGAGAGTATCCCTACTATTACTCTTCTATTGTTCATCCTTCTGAATATAATACATTGATAAAGAAGTATAAAAATGCGTCACTTCTACTTGCTAAACAGCATAGTAAGGTTATAGAGATTGCACTTAAAGATTTAAAAGAAAAGAATATTAATTGTGAATATGTAGTTATAGATCAATTTTCAACTTCAAAGAGTAGAGTAATAGATGAATTAGGAAAGTTAGGAAAAGAGACAGAACTTATACAACATCACAAAGGAGAGTCTGATATAGCTGTTGCTTGTGCTTCAGTAATTGCTAGGGGAATATTTTTAGAAGAGTGGGATAAAATGAATGATAGATATTATTTTGATTTTCCTAAGGGTTCTTCTAATGTCTTAGAGAGTGCTAAGCTATTCGTTTCAACACACGGTGAGAAGGAGTTATCTACTGTAGCAAAGGTTAGTTTCCGTACTACAAAGCAGGTATTATCTAAGTCTTAATTCTTTTTCTTAAAGTCTTTTTTAAGAGATTTTATTAAAAGTGTTAATACTATTACTGATGTTATACCTACTATTATTTCAAGTATATAACTGTTTATTTCTATTTCAGGATCTTTAGGATTATTGTCTAAACCATTATATATATGTGCAGTGGCAACTCTTTTAATAAAGAGATCAGAGAAGTGCCATGTATTACTCTTAACTTCTTTCTCAAATACTTCATTTGGATACAGTTCTTCTCTTTCTGGATTTATGTATATATATGTAGGTGGGTAACTATTCCTATCATTAAATACATCTATTCGTCCGTTTGGTGTTAATACAAAATTAGATTTATTAGTAATTGTGTATTTAAGTACTAGTGGTGTAACAAAGGGTATGCCTTTTCTTTCAACAGAGAGATTAACCTCAAAGTTAGTAGTAGCGATTCCTTTTATTTGATCATTTTCATCAACGATATCTAATATCACTAATTGAGAAATACTCTGGTTTATATTAACATCCTTGGTATTAAGAATTGGCGTTAGAGCGAGGATATTAAAGTATGTACCTTCAGCTAAGTTAGCAATAGGGTATATTTCATACTTAATATTAAATGTTGAATTTGCTTTTACCGTTATTGTATCTGTATCTGCTTTTATGAAAATCTTCCTTGCATCTTCTGATATATCATCAGTCTTAGGATTGTAGTAGTAGGGGGCTATTTTTACTTCTACATCTCTATCTTCTCCATTTTTGTAAATTACACTTCCATATGCACGTTGTCCTTGTGGTAGTGCAACTCTGTTTATAGCAGGGTCTATACTGCTACTTGCATATATTAAAGGTATACCAAATACGGTATATATTATTATTAATGTAACTAGAATTTTTAGCAGTTTCATTTCCTGTTTTGTAACTTCTTTCTACTTATAGAGTAGATTATACCAGCAAGAGCAACGACAAGGATAGCGACAATAATTTTCCAAGGAATTATCCAGAATGTTACATCTTCTGTAAGTACTGCAAACCCTGGTTGTATACTTCTATATGTAACCAACAATTTAGCTTTTAATGGCCCTAATGCTATAGCCTTGTTTGGAGAAAGATATCCTGATTGAGTCCAATTATCTATGTAATTACCAGTATTCTCTCTTAAGAGACTTTGAGTATTTCTGTTAAACTGTATTCTAGCTACTTCTTGTCTAAATATATTTGTTATTATAATTTCTCCAGAGGGAGTAATATGTGTGTCTCCAATGTTTTTTATTGTTGTGTAGAAGTTTACACTTGTTTTTTCATACCACTTTTTCTCTGTAGTAAAGGTAAGAAGTTCTGCGTTTTCTACGAATTCGTCACCTATCTGAATTAGTATTGGCATACCAGAACCTAAATTTGTGAACGCTGCAGTCCCTTTTCTTTGTGCATCACTTTGAGATATTAAGAATATTTCCGCAGTATACTCACCATTCGTGGCATCAGGAGGAACATTTATTATGTATTTTAATTTTGTATTTTTGTTTGATTCAAGTTTAACTAAACCCCGTGGTGTAACTGTAATCCATTTTGCTGCGGAGAAGTTATATCCTTTCTCTTCTTCTTCTGTAAGTACTATTGCTGTTCCTGGTTGGTTCTCTATCTGTCTAAAAGGTTTTACCATTATCTGATAATTATCACTGTTTTGAGACATATTCCAAAATACTACTTCTCCTTCGTAGGACTCTCCTGGAACAAGCTTTAGAATTTTTGAAGTTGGAGCAACACCAATTGAAAGAGTACTCTGAGCAAGTAGAGGACTCGCACTAAAACAGAGTAAAATTACGGGCAGTAATAGTATTCTTTTATATTCCCTAATTATTTTTAATATCATTATTTAGTATGCTAGTAGTAACCACCACAGACAAAGTATACCGTTTCTTGATATGTACCTGCTGGTGCAGCTGCACTTGCCTTTGCACCATATGTTACTGTTGAAGATTCTCCAGAGAGTTGATTCCCATTTTGATATAGAACCATCTTTGCACCTGCGAATAGCCTATCGATTGTACCAAATGTTCCAGCGGTTGTATCTACAAAATTAGTAGTCACTACTGCAGAACCTGCTGTATCTGGATCAGAGAGTGTCATTCCAAAACCTGTTATACTTGCATTTGTAAGGTCTAAAGTAGCAGTTGTACCTGATTGTATTAAGTGAGTAGTCGCTGTTGATTTCCATAAACCTGCATCTGTTGATCCATCACCAGTACCATATACTGCCCAGTAATATCCAGAACTAGTTGTTGAGGTTGTAATAGTATGAGATCCAGTAGCATATGTACCTCCAGGGAATAGGGTTCCTAAGTTAACTGTATTCGCACTTATCGTACAATCAACTGTTGCCATATCTGATACGGTAGCAGTAATAACCACGGCATCATCTGTTAACAAGTCTATCTTGAATGATTTTGAATCTGATGTTGTTCCCTGTGATGCTGTGACTGTAATTGCATGTTCACCAGCAGCAGCAGCAGTTCCAATAACACCCAAATTATTCCCTATCTTAACACCATATGTAGTTCCAGCTGTTAAAGCACCTACACCAGATATTGTGAATTTATCAACCGTTCCAACACCAGAACCCTGTGTACATGCACCAGTAAGTGTACCTGGAAGAGCTGAATCGATTTGCCATCCTGTACCACTCAAATCGGCTGCAGGATCCGTTGCTGTCGCTGTAATAGTGAGTGATCCTTCTGTTCTGCACCATGTTGCATCTTCTGCGTCTGGGAATTCTAAAACTATTGTTCCACCTGTTGAGATGTTTGATGAAGGGTTAATTGCTAATATCATTTCAACTGTTTGTCCCGCAGCTCCAGTTAAGCCAGCCTTTATTCTGCTCATATGAATATATACATTTGTAAGTGTACCTGCATGTGCGGAGTAGATTAGTAAGAAAGAACCAAAGAGGATAAGAAAAAATGTTGGTATAACAATCTTCAGGGTTGGTACCAGGCTTTTCACATTGGGCAGACTAACAATTTATATTCACTAACCACTATATTTAGTACAGATTACAGCTTGTAAAGTGTAGTGTCAATAGTTAAAATCTAGGAATAAAAACAAAATAGATACTCTCTTGATAGTCACTTGCAGCTGTTTTATTCATACCAGGTTTTGCTATTACATTTAGTCCCATTCTTCCATTAAAAACAGGAGAATCTGATTCATATACTTTTGTAGCAGTTGTACCTACAATTCCTACACTGTTTGCAGTTCCAGTATAGTCTGTCATTGCAGATATTGTTCCTAGGTATGAATATGTATCTTGAGATATATATGCATTTTGTATTCCGAATCCATCTGAAGCTGTATCAAGATCTGCTGTCGATGAAACTATTGTTTGTCCTGTTGTATTACTATATAGTCCTCCATTTAATCCTCTCACTACTATTGCAAATCCACCTTCCGAATTAGTAGAAGCATCTAACCATATTCTATCTCCTGCTGTCACTGCTGGAGCACCACTTATCAATTGATATGCTCCTGTAAATGATATGGAGTAGGGAGATGCACTTTCAGCCGTAGTTCCACTTGGTCCTGCAATATCTATATCAAAAAATACAGAACCTGCTGATGTTGTTACACTAACTATTGGTCCTGGTTCTGTTTGTGTAAAGTCTCCGTGCAATGCAAATGCCCTAATATAGTAGAGTGTATTGGTTTGTAATCCTTTAATATTGAATACTTCTGTTTCCCATTCTGATTTAGTAAGAAAGTCACTTAAGTTATGAGTACTAATTGTTTCTGGCCAAAAGGAAGATCCATCTATATACCTAATATCTGACGCAAAGTTATCTTCAGATATCATTACGGCATAAAGGGTGTCTGTTGGGTTATCATTTGTATCAATCTCGAATCTAGCTTTGTCATAACAACCACTTGGACCACATATTGCAACCATACCACCACTAGTTAGTTCTGAAGGTCCTGTTGTACAGTTTGTTGATCCACTAGTAGTTGTTTCAAAACATGATATTTCTGGTACAGCTGGTAGGAATGCTTCCTCTGGGCTTGTAAACATTTTATAACTTGAAGAGTAGTTTCTAGGATTGTTTGATATTCTTCCTACTTCAAGTAGAGCAGAGTAATCTCCATCTAATGTTTGTGTTAACCCTCCACCTTTTGTAGTTGCTCCTACTATTTTGTAATTAGGAGAATCTAACTCTGCTGCAAATATATTTATTGGCAGCATTATTATACATATATATATGAATGCTTTTAGTATATTTTTTGATTTCATTGTTGTATTCAAAATGATATGGTAAGTAACAAGTAATAGTCAAATTATTGTAGTATGCGTTAAGAAGTATGTGTTTATGATATAATTTGGGGTTTAGGAGAGATGTCAGAGTGGTCGAATGAGACGGTCTTGAAAACCGTTGTACGGGTTACCGTACCGTGGGTTCGAATCCCACTCTCTCCGCCAGTTAAAGAGGTAATACTTTAAAGCTTAAAACTTCCCAATCATCTTCTTCAATGAATAGAATTACCTCTATTTCGTAATTATCCTGTTTATACATTATTATTGCTGATTTACTCATGTCTTTAACGGTAACGAGATTTCTTTTAGTAACCTTCTTTTTTGATAAATCAATCGGTTCAAAATCTTCTAAAGCACTTCTAAATTCTTTAAGAGTATTAATAGATTTATATGATGCAGTAGTTAGTTGATATGCACCTTGTATATCTCCTTTTTCTATCCTTGTTAAGAAAGTATCAGAAATTCTTTTCGCATCCTTCGTTGGTAAAAGAGTTAATTGGTAGATTAGAAATGAGAGAGAGGCAACCATAGCAATACCTATTAGAATAGGGGTGATTAAATGTTTGTATTTGAAGTTTTGTAAGAAAGTGAGGTTAAGAGATATCTTTTTTCTTTCTTTTTTTACAACAGGAGTACTCGCAATCTTATTAATTATAGGTGTCTTTTCGGTCTTACTTTTTTCTCCTAGCGGTCTAGGTGGTTTTAAAATCATTTAAATTGATTCTAACTTACTAATTAAAGATATCACCTGTCATTACTGTTATCAAGATATATTTGCATTCTATATATATCTGTAATATATTGAGGCATTTAATTAATACATTTATACCAATATGTTTGGAATAAATTTTAACAATGGTAATAGTGCTAAAAAGAACGGGAATAATCAGGATGTAAATATATTTGATGTTAAATCTGTAGACGAATTTATTGAGAAACTTACATTGGGTTTTAACAAAACTTTAGAAAGAGAGATTAGGGAACAATTAAAAAAATTAAAGGTTGAGTATAGGAGGGATGATCAGAATGCTATTAATACTGGTATTACAGCGAATGCAGAGGAAGCAATAAAAGAATGGGTATGTCCAAGAATCCCTAAGTGGGTTACTCCAGACATGCTAACTGCATTGGGGGTCTTTTCTGCTTTTATGATTGCAGCTGGGTTTATACTTGGTTTCTTTAATGGGTATTACCTTATCCTTGTTGTTGTTGGTTTGTTTCTACATTGGTTTGGTGATTCATTTGATGGTAGCTTGGCAAGATATAGAAAGCAGACTAGACCAAATTATGGATATTACATTGATCATATAATTGATGGTTTGGCAGTAATCATTTTCAGTTTTGGTTTGGGTCTTTCAGGTTTTGTTAAGATAGAGATTGCCCTTATCTTTGCAATAATGTACTTACTTTTAATGATACATGTTGAGTTAGTTACATTCGTACAGAACGAGTTTAGATACTCATTTGGACTAATAGGTCCTACTGAAATGAGAATTATAGGAGTGATGTTTACAGTTGCAATGTTTTTCTTACCAATAATTCGATATGACGTATATGGTCATTCCTTCACGCAATATGATATTGGACTAGTTGTGGTTTCAATCATTATGTTCCTTATTCTTCTTTTTAGCATCTTAACTAAAGGAATTGAATTAGATGCGATTGATAGAAAGAAGTGGAAGAAGGAGATATAACATAGTGATTTGGTAGTTAAGAGATTTCATTTCCTTGTTGTAGTATCAATACTCTGGTACTATCTAATCAGGAGGTTTATAAAATGAAAGTTAGATTTAAAATTCCATCATATGTACAGAAAGTAGCAAGTATTCTTGCGAAAGAGGACTATGATGTATATCTTGTAGGTGGTGCTATTAGAGATATTGTAATGGGTAGAACTCCACATGATTTTGATTTAGCAACTAGTGCATTGCCAGATGAAATGCTTGAAATTTTTCCTAGATCAGTTGCAACTGGTGTTAAGTTTGGTACTGTCCTTGCTCTTGTACCAGATATAGAGGGAGAGAATAGGGAGGTTGAGGTAACTACATTTAGGAGCGAATCCGACTATGTTGATGGTAGGTGGCCAAGTAAGGTTGAATTTGTGAATGATATTTTTAAGGATTTAGGGAGAAGAGATTTTACAATAAATGCTATGGCATTAAATCTCTCCGACTCTGATTTAAATGGAGAAGATGTAGAAAGAGAGTGGGAGATATTTGATCCTTTTAATGGTGTTGCTGATATTAATTCCAAGGTTATTAGAGCTGTTGGTACTCCAATAGAGCGTTTTAAAGAGGATGGATTAAGAGCATTTAAAGCATGTAGATTAGCTTCTCAGCTTGATTTTGAAATAGAGGAAGAGACATTAAAGGCAATAAAGGAGAGTATTCCTGTTGCAAAGCAAGTATCTATGGAGCGTATTAGAGACGAATTTATGAAATTACTTTTGAAATCTCCTAAGCCATCTAAGGGTATTGAGTTAATGAGAGAAACTGGTTTGTTAAATATATTTCTTCCTGAACTTTTAGAAGGGTATGGTGTTGAACAGAAGCTGTATCACTCAGATGATGTATATTGGCATAGTCTTAAAACTTGTGATTTTGCAGAAGATAGTGTCAAATTAGCTGCTCTTTTACATGATATCGCAAAACCAAGGACGGATATGGGTAATGGTCACTTCTATGGCCATGATGTGGTTGCTGTTCAAATGGTAGATGAAATAATGAGGAGATTAAAATTTTCTAAATCTGAAACAGATAGGGTAAAGACTTTGGTAAGAAATCATATGTTTTACTATCCACATGCACAAAAAGAGGAAAGTAAAGAAGAGAAAGTTGTATTTACGAAATGGAGTGATTCTGCAGTTCGAAGATTTATCAGAAGAGTAGGTGAGGAAAATATAGAGGACCTCTTTAAGTTAAGAATTGCAGATGCTACATCTAATCCAAATTCTGCATTTAAACCTGATGAAATTACAGAGTTACAAAAACATATATCAAAAGTAAGACAAGAGGATATGGCTATTAAGATAGAGGATATGGAAATAAATGGAGAGGATTTAAAAGCCTTGGGGGTTGAACCTGGTCGTAAGATGGGAGAGATATTAAATAGATTGTTAGATATAGTGATTGAGGACCCCCTTATGAATACAAAAGAGAAATTGTTGGAGGAAGCGAGACGTATGTTGTAATATTTACTAAATAATTTATTTACTGCCTGATATGAAGCTAAAATTCTGTGGAGCTACTAGAACAGTAACTGGTTCATGTTTCTATGTGGATACTGGTAATTTTAAATTCTTAGTTGATTGTGGTGCTTTTCAAGGTAAGGATGAGATTGATGCACTTAACTATGAACCTTTTCCTTTTGATCCATCACAGCTAGATGTGGTGTTTCTTACCCATGCTCATTTTGATCACTGTGGAAGAATTCCAATTCTTGTTAAACAGGGTTTTCATGGGAGAATAATTGGTACACAACCAACTCGTGATTTAGCTAAAATAGTACTTTTAGATGCAGCTAAACTGCAGCAAGAGGAATATGAAAGATGGCAGGCAAGAAGTAATAAAGAATCATTTAAAAGAGGATTGTCTGAAGAAGGATCATTGTATGCTGAGAGGAAACCTCTTTTTTCTGAACAGGATGTTGAAGATATGTTCCAACTGTTTGAAGTATACCCATATGGAGAATCAGTGAATTTTAAAAATGGAGTAGAGTTTCGTATGCGTGATGCAGGTCATATACTGGGTTCTTCAATATTTGAGTTTTGGATAAAGACAGAAGCGGGTAGAGAAAGAAAGATTGTTTTTTCTGGAGATTTAGGTCAGCCTGGTGCAAGAATAGTTAGAGATCCCGATTTAATTAGAGAGGCAGATTATGTAATTTGTGAGGCTACATATGGAAACAGGTTGCATAAAAATAAAGATGAAACCGTATTAGAATTACTTTCAATTCTTAAACAGGCACAGCAAGAGGGTGGTAATGTATTAATTCCATCTTTTGCAATTGAAAGAACACAAGAGATTCTGTATGAGATAAATTTGTTTGTTGAGAACAAATTGTTAAATCAAATTCCTGTGTATTTAGATAGCCCTATGGCCAGCAAGGCTACTGAAATTTTTAAACAGTACCCAACATACTATGATGAAGATGCAAGAAGATTGCTTGAAAAGGGTGATGATCCATTCCATTTTGAAGGGTTAACTACATTAGATTCTGCAGAAGAGTCTAAGAGATTAATATCCAAAAATGGGATAGTGATAATTGCCGGAAGTGGGATGTGTACTGGAGGAAGAATAGTTCATCATATTAAGAATAATATAGAAAAACCTACTACACACATGGTATTTGTTGGATATCAGGTGGAGGGAACGCTTGGAAGAAAAATTGTAGATGGTATAAAGGATATAAGGGTAATGGGAGAACCTTTAGTTGTAAATGCTAAGATACATACCCTAGGAGGGTTCTCTGCTCATGGTGATCAAAGAGACTTAAGATATTGGTTAAGAAGTTTTGGCCATTCACCTAAAAAGATCTTCATAGTACACGGAGATGAGGAGATATCCATTGGTTTTGCAAGTAATATTAAAGCAGAGTTAAATATTGAGGTAGATGTACCTAAATTAAATGAAGAATTTGAAATAACATAATGAGTGTTAAACAGATATTAGATATAGAAGAAGATATAAAGAAATTGAACATTCAAGGTGCTACTAATGTTGCTATCGCAACGGTAGAGGGAATGAAAATTTACATAGAAGAGTCAAATATCGGACAAAGGGATGTGTTTTACAACGAGTTGGTTAGAGTGGGAAATAAGTTAGCCAATGCTCGTTTGAATGAACCTTTAGCAAGGAATGCTGTTAGGTATGTACAGCATGTGTCTAAAAGTAAGGTTGCTGATTTACACTTTGTTAATGATATGAAACAACAACTTTTAGATATCTGTGATGAGTACCTATTTCGTATATCAGATTCAAAGAGAAGTATTGTTGAGTTAGGGGTTCCATATGTAAAATATCTAGAGAATGTACTAACACATTGTCATTCTTCAACGGCTGTTTCAGTTCTTAAAAGTATTGCACAAAATAAGAGTTCATTTGATGTTGTGTGTACTGAAACTAGACCTTTGTATCAGGGTCGTATAACAGCTAAAAGTCTTTTAGAGGAGGGGATTTCTACTACCTTGATATCGGATAGTGCGGCTGAATCATTTGTAATTGGTAGAGGGTCTGTTCCAATAGATGGAGTATTCATAGGATGTGATCAGATCACATTAGATGGTCACTGTATTAATAAGACAGGTAGTTGGGGTATAGCTATGGCTGCATTCCAAATTGGTAAGCCTTTGTATGTTGTTTCACCACTTTTGAAAGTAGATCCTAATATTGGTTTAAAAGATATCGTTATTGAAATTCGTGAAGATAAGGAACTATGGAGTGATGCTCCAAAGAATCTTAAGATGTTTAATCCAGCATTTGAGATTGTTGATAACAAACTAATTACTGGTTTTATGACCGAATTTGGTATTATTAAACCTGAAGAAATATCTGGTATAGTAAAAGCTAAATACGCTTGGCTATTCGAATAATATGTTAAATAAGACAAAAAATGGCAGTATATTTGAAGAGTAAGAAACTTGATCTAGGAGCAGGCAAAGATCTATTTATTTTGATACATCAGGATGATGCAAATGAACTAGGTATCAATGAAGGAGAGAGGGTTTTACTAGGTTACAAGGACATAGAGCTTTACGTAAGAGTTATAATTACGGAGAGTGAGATAGCTACTGGTGAAGTAGGTCTGTATGAGGAGATTCCCGAAGAATACAAGATACCAGATGGTAGAAAGATACTGATAGATATCCCTTCTAGGAGTAAGTCCCTAGAAGCTATAAGGAAGAAGATTTCTGGTCAGAAGCTAAATGAGGAGGAATTACTCACAATTATGTCAGATATTGGTTCTAGAAAGCTTAAAGAAACTGAAGTAGCATTTTTTGTTGCTACTTTCTTTAGCCCAGGTTTTGATGATGATGAGATAGCTTGGATGACTAAGGGCATGGCCGATTCAGGGGAAAAGTTGGAGTTTAAATATATAAAAAATAACAAAGATTTGGTAGTTGATAAACACTCCATAGGAGGAACTGCGGGTAAGGGTATAACTCCAATATTAGTTTCAATTCTTGCTGCAAATGGTTTAGTTGTTCCAAATAGCTCAACAAGAGCAATCACTTCTCCTGCTGGTACCACGGATATTTTAGAGAGTGTTATGCCAGTTTCTCTTTCAAAAGAAGAGGTATACAAGGTCGTAGAGAAAACAGGAGCTTGTATGATATGGGGTGGTTCGTTGTATTTAGCCCCTGCAGATGATGAAATTATTAATGTAGAAAGATCTATAAAGATACAGGAATTCCAAAAGGTATTAGTTAGTATCGTTGCTAAAAAAATAGCAATGGGTACAACATCTGTATTAATTGATTTACCATACGGTAAAGGTACTAAGATTGAGAGGCCGGATGACTTAGAATTTCTTAAGAGAGAGTTTGAGAAACTATTCAATAGATTTGGTATTAAGTGTGTAACATTCAAAAGGATAGTGAAAGGTCCAGATGGTAGGGGAGTTGGTCCTATCTTAGAAATGAGAGAGTGTTTAAGAGTACTTGAAAGAGATGAGAAACGTTCTCAAGAGTTGGAAGACATAGTGATACAGATGGCTACTGAGATCTTCGAGTTTAATAAAAGAGCTAAGAAGGGGGAGGGTAAGAAACTTGCTCTAGAGTTACTCGATTCGGGAAAAGCTCTAAAGAAATTCTGGGATATAGCTAAGGCTCAAGGCGCAAAGAAAGAAACCCTTTCTTCTGAATTAGAACCGGGTAAGATTAAACATGAGGTCAAGTCTGAAAAGAGTGGAGTTATAAAGAATATATGTACAAGAGAAATAGTGGAGATAGCAAGGTCTCTTGGTACTCCAAAAATAAAAGAGGCAGGAATATATATGAATAAAATGCCAGGAGATAGAGTAGAAAAGGGTGATATACTAATGACTTTGTATGCAACTACTAAAGATAGAATGGAAGAGGGAATTAAGGCTGTAGAGTTCGAGAAGCTTTACGATATTTAGCTCTTCTGATTAAAGATGTTGTTAAACTTGCAAGTGCAATTAGTAATACTAGTACTATGGATATGGGGAGTACTACTATCAATGCTTTTCCAACGGTTGTGGTTTTTATAAGTGTATTTACAATATCTCCAGTTGAGTTTTGCGCTTCAAATGTAATATCGGAGTATGATAGAAGAGAGTTCTCATCCTTAATGTCCTCATTTGTAACAGCATATATTTGTATTTTGTAATCTGATAGCTCTTCGCTACTAACTGTGTCTGCAGAGTACATTCTTACACTTGATAATTCTTGATCATAAAATGTTTCCCAAAGTATTCCCTCTATATCTTGTCCAATCTTCATGTTATCGCTCTCGTATGTTGGATCTATACTTAGCCACCCATACTCAGGTACCCATATTTGAACCCACTGATGTCTAACATTACCACTTTCATTTGTCTTTGATAGAACATCTAAATTTGCATATCCAAGTGCAGCTCTTGCAGGTATTCCTTGGGCTCTTAGTAATGCAATCATAGAGTCTGCATACTCCATACATACAGAACCTCCTCCTTGTAATGCTGCTTTAGCTCCAATTCTTTGATTGTTCTCAGCTATTTTACTTTGATCATACTCTAATATTTCATTTACATATTTGTAATCACTTCTAACTATATCCATTAAATATGTTTTGTCTGTTGCTAATTTTCTTGCTTCCTCAACAATGAATGGATCATTTACTTCCCAATATTTTGTAGCAGAAGTATACTTAGAGAGTTTACTGTCCTTAGAAATATCCTCTACATATTTAGTAAATTCTAGATTCGGAATTTCTCGTTTGTTGATAAGAGAGTTCTGTTCTACCCATATATATCCTGAAATGTATATATCAGTACTTTGATTTGCGGGTACTTCAAATTTAGCATTTATATTTCCTTCCTCGTCCATAGTGATACGTGTAGGAGTTGGTATTATTTTCTCTATTTTTACCTTTTGATTTGTCTCAGAAAGTTCCCTTGGAAGAGATAGCTCATATATATTAGTAGATAAGGCACTTATTACGTCCGAATATCTTTCAGGAACAATTTCATCAGTTTTAGGTGCTGTATATTTTAATTCAAACCTATACAACTGTTGAGTTCCAAACTCTAAGTATATAGATTGTCCTAAACGATCTTTAGAGTCGAAATAATAAATAGTTTTTTCATCGTTTTCTTCTGTACGATATGTTGAAGGGTATATTTTTGCGAGTGGGGGAATAGTAGCATCTGTAACTACCTTAAGGTTATATGAGAGAGCTGTTTTAGTTCCTGTTGTTGGGTCAATTTGTTCAAATATAGTATCTTTATTTAATGCATGAGATTGTATTAAAACCCAATCATTAACCATTTTAACTAGATCATGTGTTTTATACCTTACATATATCCTATATGGTGAACCATATATAGTTTGTTTGTAATTTGGAACTTTAACATATATACCATCTCCTAGTTCTAATTCTTCTACTGTGTATAAGATTGCTTTCCCTTTTTCATCTGTTACAGTAAGAGAGTCAAGCTTAAATTGTCTTTCTATTTCTACTTCATACTCCTTTGTTTGTGGTAAGTCTGGAATATGAAATATCTTCTCTCCCTGTGTAGAGTAAAGGTACTTCTTGTTCATTACCTCCCTTATATATTCTGTAGTGAAATCAATAACATTAGAGCCTGTTGTATATGTTAATGTAGTGTTGTTTTGAATTACAAAATCACTACTTTGAGCTAATATTCCTTTGTAGGATATTAGTAGGAAGGAAAAGGTAAGAAATATTTTAAAAAAGTTTTGGGTATTTAATCTCATGTTTAATATATTACTTTAGAATTAATATCTTTGAAAGTGGTATAATCTGGGTCGTAATATATTAAGTAAATGGCAGTAAATATGGATAATATTGTAAGGTCACATACACTCTCTTTGGGGATAGTTGGATTGCCAAATGCGGGGAAGTCTTCTTTGTTTAATGCATTAACAAAGAAATCAGTTCCTGCAGAGAACTATCCATTTTGTACAATAGATAAGAATATTGGAGTAGTAGAGATTCCTGATAGTAGGTTAGATATGTTATCAAAGTTTTTTGATGCTCAGAAAATAGTTCCATCTGTAATGACATTCGTAGATATAGCAGGATTAGTAAAAGGAGCTTCGAAAGGAGAGGGGTTAGGTAACCAATTTCTTTCACATATTAGAGAGGTAGATGTAATAATATACGTACTCCGAGCTTTTAATAGTGAAGAAATAGTACATGTATATAATAGAGTAGACCCTGTTGATGATTTTGAGATTGTACAATCAGAATTAATTATCAAAGATTTAGAAGCTGTTGAGAAAAGACTTGCACTTGTAATAAGGAATAGTAAATCGGGTGCTACGGATGATTTACAACTACAAAGGAATGTACTAGAGAAAGCTAAGAATTGGTTAAATGAGGGAAAACCTATAATTGATATGAAATTAACTCCTGAAGAGAGTGAAGTTATTCGTGAACTATGGTTACTTACTAATAAGCAGAGATTATTCTTACTTAACTGTAAGGAAGGTTTGGAAGGAGAGAAAATGAATGATTGGATTGAAGGATTGGCTAAAATATCCAATGATCCAGCACATGAATATATATTAAAGGTAGATATTAAACTTCTTTCAGATTTAGCTAATATGCAAGAGAGTGAATTAAATGAATATATTGAATTGCTTGGTAGTAAGCCAATTACTGTTGAGGATGTTATTTTAGCTGCATATAATAGGTTGAATTTAATAACCTTTTATACTGGTTCTCAAAAAGAGTGTAATGCATGGAGTATAGAGAAAGGTGCTAATGTAAAAAGTGCTGCAAGTGTTATACATACAGATTTAGGTAAGAACTTTATTACGGCGGATGTTGTTAATGTTGATAGTATGCTTAAAGTAGGTGGATGGAATAAAGCAAAAGAGGAGGGCTTAGTAAAGAATATGGGGAGAGAATATATAGTTAACGATGGAGACTATATTATTATTCTTGCTAATGGATAATACAATTGTAATATCTTATTTTTTCTGCTAAAATCCATTCGCATTGAACATTAAGTTAAAAGAGTAAGATAGATGTTAGTAGAGAGAGAAAAACAATTCAAAAATTACGAAATGATGGTAGTATTTAAGCCATTGCTTCCTGACGACCTAAGAAAGAGTATACATAAGGAGTTTATGGATATGATGGAACAGGGTGGAGGTGAAGTATTAGATGTGGATGTTTGGGGTAAGAGATACCTATCTTTTAAGATACAGGGCCATAATGAGGGATACTATATCGTTTATAACTTTAGGGGATTACCTAAGAATATAAATGAAATGAAGAGGTTATTACAATTAAAACAAGAGATATTAAGATTTATGATTGTAGAGAGTGATAACCCAGGAGCAATAGGAAAGGGAATTAAGAAAAAAGAAATAGAGGTATAATTCAATATTAGTTAATGTTTGGTTGGTAATATTAAGGTAAGTTAAATTTATATATATACAAAAATGTCAGCAAGGTCTTTAAATAAAGTTCAGTTAATTGGTAATTTAACAAGAGAGCCAGAGTTAAGATATACAACTGGAGGTACTCCTGTAGTTACTTTTGGGTTAGCAACAAATAAATCATGGAAAGATCAAGGTGGAGATATAAAAGAGATTGCAGAGTTCCATAACATAGTAGCTTGGAATAAGATGGCTGAAATATGTCAGCAATTACTTGCTAAGGGAATGAAGGTTTACATAGAGGGTTCCCTAACAACAAGATCATGGGAAGCAGAAGATGGTAGTACAAGATACAAAACAGAGGTCAGGGTAAATGATATGATTCTTTTAGATAGTAAAGGTAAGCAGGGGGCAGGATTAGAAGGAGCACAAAATAGTAATAGTGAAGAAACAGAAGAAGTAGTAGAGACTACTCCTGTTGAGGAAGAGACTGATAGTAATAATGAAGATCCTTTAGAGGATTCTGATTTACCATTTTAATTTGAATAGTACCGATTAATGGCAGAGGTTAAGGTAAAAGAAGAAATAAAAGTAGTCGCACCATCCATAGAGGATGTATTTGATGAAAAAACCGTTACCGAAGAAGAAACAGATGATTCATATGGTGGAAAGAAAAAGATTAGAAAAAGAAGAAAGATTGTCCAAAATCTTTCATGTCCACTTTGTGATTCAGGTGTAAAGGAAGTATCATACAAAGATGTATATCAATTGAAAAAGTTTACTTCAGTAAGAGGTAAAATTATTTCTACAGAGAAATCTGGAGCATGTCATAAACACCAAAAGCAGTTAAAGAGAAGTATTAAGAGGGCAAGATTTATGGCATTACTTCCATATGTATCAAGAGAGGTTTAATTAGATATTAAAGATATTGAATAGAGGCCGAAAGGCCTCTTTTTGTTTTAATATTCTTCTTTAACTGGTAAACTGTTTGTAATGGATCGACTGCCTATTTTAAAGAAAAATGCATACTTAATTGTATTGGTTAAAGATAACTATATTTTTGCTAATTTAGCATATACTGATTTTGTAGCCCAAAGGACATATTTACTCTCAGATATTACAGATTTATCACCATTAAAGTTTAGATTAGATGATATTGTATTTAACAAAAAATTTTGGTTTGAATATTTTAATGCCTTAGAAAAAGAATTTGATTGGGATATTGTTAATAGAGAATATGAAGATATTTTTAAAATAATTGATTTTAAGGAAGAGGGGGTAGGGGTATCTGGTATTAAGGTACTTGTAGATGATAATCAGCCATTTTTCAATAATATATATAAGTCTATAAAAGAATTCTCTGGTGATGTAGTTTTAAGAATCCTTGATGATAAATATATAGAGGGACTTACAAAAGGTCTTTTAGATAGGTTAGGCTATGACGATATTCTCTGGTTGGATTTAGATCTTTCTCATTTCTCTATATATCGCACAAATAGAGTATCTCACGGTTCTGGAATGTTTAAAAAAGAACAGAGTAGTGGTATTCAATTTAACAGTAGTAAGATTGATTGGAATAATGAGATTGGATTAATAGACTTTATTAAGAGTTCTCAATTACAAGCATTTCTTTCAGTAGATTCATCTTCAGAGGAGATATCTGATAAATGGGCAAACTTTGTTGCTCATAGTTGTGAATATATTATAGAGCCCGTTGTAAATGATTTGTTAAGAGCATTTACAACAGTTCAGAATCTTTCTACAAAGAGAGAACACAAAGATAAGCTAGAGGGATTTGGAAGAAAAGATAGTGCAATATTTGTCACAGGTAAATTGGGAAGACTTTTAAATAATAGAGATTTGTTACTCTCTACAATAGATGGATTAGAATTGGAAGGTGTTTTTGACTTGTTTGTTGATAATAATAATACTGTTTTAACATTTGGTAAGAGTATGACAGAAACAGTAGAAACAGAGGAGATATTGGTATTAAAAGGAGATATTCTTCCTAAGGCATATAAGGTGGTAATTCCTGAAATAACTTCTTCAAGGAGTAAAAATAAGGTAATGTTTTCAGGTAAGATATTAAGTCAAGACTTTGAGAATCCGAAAGAAATATATGCACTTAATCCTGCACTGGAGATATTAAAATTACCATTGGGTAAGAATAAAACGATAGTAGAAGGTAGTTTAAAAAATGGTGCAGAGCTATCTCATCATACATCAAATAATATTGAATTTCTGTCATCTATTGGTGGGGTTGTATATGAATATTTAGTAATAGATTGTAGAGGTAAACCAATTGTATATGGTCCTAAAACATATGATAACAAGATAAAATTAAAACTTTGGGAAAGTGGAAATAAAGAGTAGGATATTTGAAAAATATACGGATTTTAAATTTAATATTCCTCTTTTTAATAACGATAAGGTAGTTATTAAAGAAGGTAATATAAATGTAGGAGATATTCTTTTAAAGAGGTCTCAAAGTACATTGAAAAAATCTCTGTATGTTCCTAAAATGCTTAATTGTAAAGTAGAGGAATCAGAGAAATATCTTTTAAGAATGGATGGAGAGTATGTAGAAAGGGATGAGATATTAGCAAAGAAATTAGCATCTTCTGGTTTAACATTTACAGAGATTACTTGCCCTGTAAGTGGAGTATTAGAACTCTCAAGAATTAAACAAGGATATATAGATATACTTGGAGAAGAGGTAGAGTCTGTATTTAAAAGTGATTTTACTGGTTATGTAAATGGTATTAATCCTACTGATGGACTTACAATTACATCTAATGCTGTTTGTGTAGATGGGGTAGTTAGTACAAAGAGTAGTGGTAAACTGTTTGGTAATTTAGAAATACTTGGAGATGGAGAGAGTATATTAACTGAGAGTTCACTAGATGTGGACTATACTGGTAAGATAGTGTGGGTTGGTCCATACCTTTATAACAGAGTAGCTGTGGAGCTTTTTGAAAGAGGTGCTATTGCAATTCTTACATATTCAATGTCATATAATGAGTTTAGAAATATTGGACTTCCAATAATGATATTAGGAGGGTTTGGATCTGTACATTGTGATAGTTTGTTTCTTAATAGGATAATATCTTTAAAAGGGAAATTTGTAATTGTTGATTGTAGTGAGAACCAACTCTTTGTTGTTACGGACTCAGATATAAAGAATAAGGGTTGGTTTGTTGATATGTATATCAACCAACATGTCATATCTAGATCTACATTGACAAATGGGTATATAGGGAGGGTGTTAGAGTATGATCAAGATAGTGGTATGGTAATGGTTGATTTTGGTAAAAAGGGAACCTCTTTGATACATTTAGGGCTACTCGATTTCATCGATTTGTAATTATCCTTTAATGGGTAATATAATCTAACTTAGATTACTTTAAAAGAGACTACTATGGAAACTAACAATAGTAATGGTGCTAAAACCTTTGGGATATTAATGCTAGTAGTAATAACATTTTGCGTAGGTGTTATTTTCGGTAGAAGTATAGATTCTTCTTCTTTAGACTTACTCTCCTTTGGAAAGACAAGCAATATAGAGTTCAATTTGTTCTGGGATGTGTGGAACCTAATGGAAGATAGGTATGTCGAGAAAGATAAAGTGTCGGAAGAGGATAGGGTATATGGTGCAATTAAGGGATTAGTAGATTCATACGATGATCCTGCAACAATATTTCTTACCCCAGAGGAGACAGAAAGTTTTAACGCTTCTAATGAAGGTAAGTATTTTGAGGGAATTGGTGCAGAATTAGGTTATGAAGATGGAGCTATTATAGTTGTAACACCAATTGATGGTTCACCAGCAAAGGCTGCTGGTATAAGGGCAGGGGATTACGTTCTTTCTATAGATGATTATGAGGTTAAGAATGGAGATAATATATATGAGATAGTCCAAAAGATTCGTGGGGAAGCAAATACTGTAGTAAAAATTAAAGTACTTCATAAGGGTGAATTAGAACCAGTTAGTTTAGAGATAACTAGAGGTGAGATAACTGTTCCTAGTATGACTGTCTCATACGTTGGTACTAAGAAGGATGTTGCATTAATTGATATTGCAAGATTTACAGACTCTTCATATGAAGAGTGGGCTACAAATTGGGATAATATAGCAACAGAAGTAGAAGCAAAGGGAGTTAAAAAAATATTAGTTGATTTAAGGGGTAATCCTGGAGGATATTTTGATGCAGCTATATATGCAGCTGATGATTTTATTGATAGTGGAAAGATAATATCAAAGCAGGAAGATGGTGATGGAAATGTTCAAGTATTTAGTTCCGAAAGTGGTGGTAGGTTATTAAATAAAGAAGTTATTGTTCTCGTAGATAATGGTAGTGCATCTGCATCTGAAATATTCGCTGGTGCTTTGCAAAAGAATGGTATAGGTCAAGTATTGGGTACTAAAACATATGGTAAGGGTACAGCACAAAGCGTAATAGATTTAAGGGGTGGTGCAAGTATACATGTAACTATTCTTAAATGGTTACTCCCAGATGGGCAATGGTTAAATAGAGACAATCCTATTACCCCAGATGTTATAATAGAGAACACGACTCAGGATTTTCTTAAAGGTGTAGATAAACAGTATGAAGAGGCTTTGAAGTTAATAAACAATTAATTTGTTAACTATATAAATATGGAAAACGAAGAGAAGAAAGTAGAGGATACTCGGGTCTCAGAAAAGGTAGATATAGTGAAAAAGGATAAGATAAAAGTACCTAGATTAAACTTTGATAATTACAAGCATCTAAAAGTATTTGGGATTTCATTAGTAGTAATTGCTATTTTACTTTCAATATCCGTTTGTATATTACTACTTGTTAGGTATTCAGATACAGTACAGAGTTGGGTGATTAAAGACGAAAATAATCAAGAGAATACTCCTACAATTACTGTAACAGAAGAGGAGAACGTTATTATTAATGTTGTAAAAAACTCTTCAGAGTCTGTAGTAAGTATTGCAATTAGTCAGCTAACATTAAAAAGTGGAGAGGGTTTGGTAGATGAAGTAAGTAATATTGGTACTGGTTTTATAGTTGAATCCAATGGTGTAATTATAACGAATCAGCATGTGGTTTCAGATACATCTGCAAAATACAAGGTAATTACTAGTGATGGAAAGGAGTATGAGGTTATAGAAATTTTGAGGGATGATAGTAATGATATTGCAGTATTAAAAGTAGATGCTACATCTTTGAAGGCATTACAGTTAGGAGATTCAGATAACTTAGTTGTGGGTCAAACAGTAATAGCTATTGGAAATCCATTAGGAGAGTATGCAGGAAGTGTTACAACAGGTGTAATTAGTGGATTAAAGAGGTCTGTAACAACTTCTTCTGGTTGGTTTGGTACCTCACAGAAGGTGTATGAGGATGTAATACAAACTGATGCGGCTGTTAACCCTGGTAACTCTGGTGGGCCATTAATAAGTTCAGAGGGCAAAGTTGTAGGTGTAAACTTCGCAACTACATCGGGTGCTGATAATTTGTCATTTGCACTACCAATTAATAGGGTAAAACAAAGACTTGAGGAATACAGAACATATGGTAAATTTATTAAACCTTATATAGGTATCTCATATCAAATGATTTCAGAGTATGAGGCAATGTATTATCAAAATGTTGTAGCCGGAGCATTAGTAGTTAATATTGATCCTCAAGGTCCTGCATCGGCTACGGATCTTAAAAGAGGTGATATTATTACTAAGATAAACGGAGAATCTGTTGAACAATCTCTATCATTCCTTATCCAATCTTACAAAGTAGGGGAGGAGATAACTTTAGAGGTATGGAATAGTGGAGATAGTAGGAACATAAAAATTACATTAGTAGAGGCAGAGTAATTTACTGTATTAATATAAAACGGCTCCTTTCAAAGGAATCTTGTATTACAGAAATTTTCTTTCTAGGATAATATTTCTTTGCTAGTTTATGTGTATCTTCAATTATAGAAGTTTCTGTTTCAAGATATATTGCTGTAACACTTATTTTCTTTCCCTTTATTTGCTCAAATAGCCTTTTATATAACTCTAAACCAGTCTCCCCACCATCTAGTGCTAATCTAGGTTCATAATCTAAAACACTTTTATTAAGCTTTGTATACATCTCAGTTGGTATATATGGAAGGTTTGCAACAATTAAAGTATTACCTTTTAGAGGGGTAATATCACATATTAAATCATTCTTTACCCATTTAATATGCTTTTTCTTTAATACATTCTCTTCATTAATCTGTGCTATCTTTAAAACCTTCCTTGATATATCTGTTGCATAGATTGAGTAGGGTGATATATCTTTAAGTAAAGATGCAATTGAAATGGCTATACACCCACTACCTGTACCAACATCAATGATATTTTTTATTTTCTTCTTTTTAATCAAATCTACGGACTGATATACCATTTGTTCAGTTTCAATTCTTGGTATTAAAGTATCCTTTGTTACCTTAAATTGGATACCACAAAACTGTACATATCCAGATATATACTCCCAAGGTTCTTGTTTAAACAATCTTTCAAAGATATTACTTTCAGAAATATGTCTTTTCTTTTTTAGGTATTCAGAAATTTCTCTTGATATTCTGTGATAATCGGGATATTTAATCTCTTGTAAGAATTTTTGTATTCTAAAGATATTGGCTAAGTTACTTTTCATTTTTAAGAAGTTCTAGTTGAATACCATCGATTACATCATTTGTTAACTTCTCCAAATCACCAGAAAGAACTTCCTCAATATTATGCCATGATTTCTTTACCCTATGATCAGTTATTCTGTTTTGAGGGAAGTTATATGTCCTAATTTTTTCGGCTCTCATACCACCACCTATTTGAGAGGATCTCATATTGGATCTTTTATCTGCTTCTTCTTGTCTCTTTTTCTCGTACAGTCTTGATCTTAAAAGAGCCATAGCTTTCTCTTTGTTTTGTGCTTGATGTTTTGTTTCTTGGCAACTTACTACTATTCCTGTCTCAAAGTGAGTAATTCTTACTGCTGAGTCTGTTCTGTTTACACATTGCCCACCAGCTCCTGATGCTCTCATTACATCAATTCTAATATCTTCTGGGTTTATCTGTATATCAATTTCTTTTGCTTCAGGGAGTATTGCGACAGATGCAGTAGAGGTATGAATTCTACCGGAGGATTCAGTAACAGGTACTCTTTGTACTCTATGTACACCACTTTCGTACTTAAGTTTTTTAAACACATTCTTACCATTTATATGTGCAATTACTTCTTTGTATCCACCACCTTCAGTTACACTACTATCTATTATTTGTATCTCCCAACCATTCTTTAAAGCAAAATTCTTGTACATGTTAAAAAGTTCTGCAGCAAAAAGAGAAGCCTCATCTCCACCAGCTCCGGCCCTTATTTCTAATATTGCAGATCTGTTATCATCTACATCTGTAAACTCTCTTTCAATCTTTAATTTTTTAATACTCTCTTCTTCCTCTTTGATCTTTTCTTCTACATCTTCAATCTCTTGATTTGCTAATTCTATTAATTCTTTGTCATTAGATTCTTTTAATATGTTTTCTGCTTCCTCATATTTTTTAATACTATTTTGAATTGATTGAGTGTGAAAATATAGTTGAGAGTAGTAGTTAAGGTCAGAACTTAGCTGAGACATGTTCTCACCATTGTGTATATTAGACATCTTAGATTCTAAAGCTTCCTTCTTTGTCTTAATTTCCTCTATTTGATAGTTTGTTTTTAGCATTTGTATGTCCATACCTATGGATAATATCATTTAAATGAATAAATTAGGAGGTGTTACTTAGAGATGTTTGCGTTAGCAAGCATATCTTTGAGTGTAAGAGTAGAGGATGGACCTGTTTCCATTTTGTTCTTTTTAGTTTTTCTTTCAGCCATTTTTTCCCTCTTGGTTTTAAAAGACATGGTTGCTGTTTTCTTTGCTCTCTCTTCAAATCTCTTAACCAAATTCTCTGTGTCTACAATCTTTTGTTCCCCAGTATAAAATGGGTGACACTTTGAACAAAGTTCAACATTTAATGTGTCAGTAGCTAAAGTTGAACCTGTTACAAATGTATTACCACAGGAACAAACTACTTTCAATTCACTGTTATATTTTGGATGTATATTCTTCTTCATAACAAGGAGGATTATAACAGATGGAAAAGGTTGTGTCTATAATGGGAAGGAGTATTTTAGAGAAGAAAAGGAGGCTTAAAGCCTCCTTCCTTTTATTTTATCTCAATCTGTTTCATTTGAGATTCTTTTGCTTTTGGTAACTTTACTGTAAGTATTCCATCTTCAAAAGAGGCATCTACATTTTCTGTATTTACAGAGGAGGGTAGATTAAAACTTTGAGAGTATGAATATGATTGAAGAGTTTTAAGGAAATATTTCTTTTCCTTTTCTTCTTTCTCTTCTTTACTCTTTCCTTCAATACTTAAGGTGTCTCCAGATACAGATATTTTAATATCTTCCTTCTTAATACCTGGCATAGCCATTTTTACAAATATTGTATTATCTTCCTCCCAAATATTTGCAGAGAGATCCTCAAATCCTCTAAACATATCGTCCCATCTATTTAATGGGGTGAAGTTAAAGAAGTCATCCATTAAAGATCGGATTGGTGTATATACAGTTTCTTGAGGTTTTTGATTTATTTTTACTATCTTCATAGTATTTTTAAATATTAAAATTTAAATATATATGATTAGCAAAGTATAGCGCCGAGTGCTAAATGTTGTCAAGAGGGTTTGTAAGAATATTGATGTGTTTCCGTTGATTTTAGTCAAAGAAAAAAATATACTAGAGCAATATATGAAATATTCAAAAAGAATTGAAAATAGAGTGAGTAGGATAGAGGGACAGATTGGTGGTGTAAAAAGGATGATGAAAAGTAATGCAGAAGAGGATAAGGTGATGACTCAGTTGCAAGCTGTAATATCTTCTTTAGAGAGTTTGAAATTAGAAATGATTAGAAAACAGATGAAAGAAACCTTGGTAGATGATATTAGAAAATCTTTAGGGTTGTCAGATGCATAAATCTGGTATACTCTACAGTGTTACTGCCCAATAAGATGTTAAATAGTAAATATGAAGATTAAAAGTCTAGGTTGGTCTTCCTTTCAATTAAGTACAGGTGATACTACCGTTCTTACAGACCCTCTCGCATTAAAACAGAGTGGATTGAGTTTAAGCAAGAGTAGCGCAGATGTCGTTCTTTTCACAGATAAGGGGTTGGAGGGGAAAGAGAATATCTTAGCTGAAAATGATTTATTAAAGAAAGTAGAACCAGAGCATAGGGATAAGATAATAGAGATATCATCTCCTGGAGAGTTTGAAATTGGCGGATTAATGATTAGAAGAGATGTTGATTCTACATTCTTTACAATAGATGAAACCGTACTGCGAGTTGTATATATGGGTTTGTTAAAAAATGATATAGATATTTCATTAGCAAAGGATTTAGGGGATGTGGATGTATTGATAATTCCAATTGGTAATGGTGATCTCTTTGTAGAATATGAGAAATTAGAAAAGATAATTAATTACATAGATCCTACAATTTTAATTCCATGTGCTTATAAACAGGATGGTTTAAAAATTGGTAAGGACTTAAAGAGTAGAGAAGACTTTATTAAATACTTCGGTTTTACTAATGTAAGAGAAGAAACATATGTTAATGTTACTCCAACAGTTGAGCAGGAGAACAAAAATATGGAAGTAATATTTCTTAAATAAAAATATATGGATAGAGTTCCGCCTCAAAACTTAGAAGCAGAGAAATCAGTTTTAGGTTCAATACTTTTAGATAAAGATGCATTGATAAATGTATCTGGGTGGTTAAAACCTCAACACTTCTATGATGATCGTCATGTTGCAATATATAAGAGTGTATTAGAACTTTTTGAGAGTGGTCTTCCAATAGATTTAGTTACAGTTTCAGATAAGTTGAAGAAAAGTAAGATATTAAGCAAGGTAGGAGGTAGGGCATATCTTACTGAGTTAGCATCATTTGTTCCAACTTCTGCACACGCTGAGGAGTATGCAAATATTGTAAAGGAGACAGCTACAAGGAGAGGTTTAATATCCTCATCTTCAGAGATTACAAAAATGGCATATGATGAAACAGTTGGAGTTGCCGAGGTAGTGGATAGATCAGAGACATTACTATTCGATGTAGCTCAGGAGGGAATAAAGAGTAACTTTGTGCATATTAAGGAACTACTTAAAGATGCATATGAGAGAGCTGCACATGCTAAAGAATCAGACGACTATTCTGGTATTTCAACTGGTTTTAGAGAATTGGATGTATTACTTGGTGGATTCCAAAAATCTGACTTAGTTATCGTTGCTGCAAGACCGTCTGTAGGTAAAACTTCTCTTGCGCTAGATATGATGAGGCATGCTTCTTTAGTTGAGAAAAAGAATGTAGCATTCTTTTCTTTGGAAATGTCCAATATGCAAATTATGGATAGACTACTGGGTATGCAATCGGGTATTCCTTTCTGGGAAATTAGAACAAACAAATTAACCGAAGAGAAGGTTGTTAAATTAGCAAATACAATGGGTGAGCTGGCTGATGCAAATATATATGTCGATGATATGGCTGGACAGCATATTAATCAAGTAAGAACCAAAGCAAGGAGATTAGCATTAGAACAAGGAGTAGATATTATTTTTGTTGACTACCTTCAGCTTATGCATGGTAATAGTAAAGAGAGTAGAACTTTGGAGGTAGCGGAGGTATCTCAAGGATTAAAGAATCTTGCTAAAGAATTAAATGTTCCTGTAGTTGCTCTTTCACAGCTTTCTCGTGCTATTGAACAAAGACAGGGAAGAAGACCACAGCTATCTGACTTGAGAGAGTCAGGTTCTATTGAACAGGATGCTGATGTTGTAATATTTTTGGATAGGGAGGAAACATGGAATCCAGATACTGAAAAGAAGGGAACTGCGGAGGTATTTGTTGCAAAGCATAGGAATGGTCCAACCGGTATAATAGATTTAGCATTTGTAAAAGAAATAGCCAGTTTCAGAAATTTGTACAAAGAAGGAAAGTAGTATATACAATACATATTTTATTGATATATAATACTTGAATTAGGTCGAGTGGTGGAACTGGCAGACACGCGGGACTCAAAATCCCGTGCTAGCAATAGTGTGAGGGTTCAACTCCCTCCTCGACCAGATTCTTAATATTTATTGAGATTAAAATGGAGAATTTTATACTTGGTTTCTTTGATTTCGTTGGGAATTTAAATTTTGATATGTTGGGAACATTTCTTAGCTTTGTGTTAGTTATTTTCTGGTTGGTATTAATAGGATGGGTTTGGATTGATTCAGGAGAGAGGACTTCAAAGAAGAGTATAAGGATAACATACTTACTTTTAGTCATAATATTAAATATTCCAGGGTTAATAATATATTTGATTATTAGACCAAGTGAAACGATTGAGGAGATTTACTGGGCTGATTTAGAGAGAAGATATCTTAAATTTGAGACATCAGAACTAGGTGATTGTCCAAAGTGTGGTAGTCAGCTATTCCCAGGATTTGTATTTTGTACCAACTGTGGTTTTGAGATAAAGAAGAAATGTCCTTCATGTGGTATGTTAATAAACAAAGATCATAAGCATTGTGAATACTGTGGAACTCAAGTGAGAGAAAGGGCCGTAGGAGAAGAGCAGTATCCTAATGCTCAAGTTATGGAACAACAGGTATTAGCTTCAAAGGAACATGCTACTCAAACAGTTGAATCTAAGAGGACTAAGTACAAGACAGGTAGTAGTTTTGCTGTAAAGTTAGGTAGTGGTATTCTTGCATTACTTGATACTACAAAGACCAAGCTAAATTCAAAAACAAAAGCTGTAGAAATAGAACAGGTAATTGTAAATAAAGATTCAGAGCAAACAAATAAAGGCAAAAAGAAAAAGAAGAATAAGAAGAAAAAGAGAAGATAGAAATTTTGATAGAATAGGAAGTATAAAGTATTAGGAAATTGATTGTGAACGAACTGCTATTTAGAACAAATGAGATTATTAGAAATATTCACCCATTAGTTGTATATTCAGTAATCTTTCTTTGTGGCTTGTATGTATTCTGGAGAGGAAGTGCAGAGTCTAGAAAAAACAGATCATCTGTTTTTGATATGTTTTTAGTATCAGGTCTTTTAAGTGGTATCGTTGGGAGAATTGTATACATCATATTGGAGTGGGAAACATTTAGATTATTTATTTGGTACTGGTTACCATATGAGAAGTATGGAGAAGATATATATTTTTTTAGACTTCTTCCTTGGAGATTCTTTAGTATATGGGATGGTGGTTTAGTAATATTAGGAATGTTTGTTTCATTATTAATATTTATGACCTTCTATGCTTTAGTATTGAAGAAATGGAGATTAAAACATATGTTTTTTCCAATATATTTCTCCTCAACCACTATGTTAGGGCTTTCGTTTATGTATATTGGTATTAATAGTGGTTTCAATGATTGGATATATAAAGGTTTAGTATTGATAGCTTTATTAGCAGTATTTTTCTTACTGTTTAAATTTATATACAAAGTTGTTAAGAATCCACTAAGGGAGAAATATGTATTGGGTTATGTAGGATTTTTAGTTGTTTTAATTTCTTCTTTGTATATCTCCTATCTATATCTTACAAGTGAGTTGTCATTCTTAGAGGATGTTTTAATTGCTATCTTTGTAATATGGTCAATAGTTATGGGCATATCCTTTATTGTTGACTTAAAGATGGCTAGAGTGCGTATTGAAAGTGTTTCAGCTGTAAGGTCGGTTAAGTTAAAATAGTATGAAAAAAGATATATATACTTTTTCCCTTTCAGTCTTGATTTCATTAATAAATGTTTTTCTTTCGGTATACTTTTTTTCTAATAACGGGTGTGTAAAAAATAGGGGAGTCGCGTTTGGAATAGATATAATATATGAAGAAATAATATCGTTTTTAATACTATCCTTCTTAATATTTATAGGTACTAGGGTAAAGGGTATAATAAGGTATTTAACATTTGGTGTTGTAATACTAGGTTTTAGTAATTTTGTAGTTAGAGTGTTTCTAAAATACATATGTGACTATATTAATGTCTTTAATATGTCCTTAAATATTGCAGATATTTTCATAGTTATATATGCTCTCTTAATTATCTTAATTTGTATTTTCGATAAAGATGGAAAGTGTAATAGAGGATAAATATATTGGACAGAGATTAGATAGTGTTGTGCACAGCATCCTAGAGGAAATGGGGAATATATCTTTAACAAGATCTTTAGTACAAAATTACATAGAAAAGGGGTGTAGTGTAAATGGAAATATATGTAAAAAAGCGTATAGATTTAAGGAAAGAGATGTAATATACATTGATGAGAAATATTGGTTGGATATTAATAATAAGTTGGATTTAAGCAAGGAGATTCTTCCACAGAAAGGGGATTTAGATATTAGGTATGAAGATGAGGAACTAATTGTTTTGTATAAACAGAAAAATTTAGTTGTCCATCCTGGAGTAGGAAATAGTGATAGAACTTTAGCTAATTTCATTCGTTACTATTTAGAAAGTAAAAATGAATATGATGGTTTACTAGACAAGGGGGGTATTGTTCATAGGTTGGATAAGGGGGTCTCAGGTTTAATGGTTGTTGCAAAAAATAAGCATACACAAGAATATTTAAGAGGTTTGTTTAAAAAGCATGAGGTAATAAAGATATATCATGCATATCTGGAAGAAAGTAATGAGTACAAAAATATTGATCAGGATTTGGATATTGAAAAATACTTAGAAAGAATGAATATAGATATTGAACCTTGGAAAAAGTGGGAAAAAGTGGAAGGATATATAGGAAGAAGTAGTAGGGATAGATATAAGATGGAATTCAAAAGATATGAGTTTGATGGTTCTAAATACGCTTTAAGCTATGTATTGTATTCTAACAACCAAGCATTAATAAAGATTGAAACTGGGCGTATGCATCAAATTAGGGCTACACTTAAATACTTAGGCTTACATATTAAAGGAGATTCTCTTTATGCGGAAGGTAGGGTTAATAGTAACAGTATAATGTTGGAGGAAGTACTTCTTAGTTTTGTAAAGGAGAATGGAAATAGATTAACTTTTAAAGTTTAAATATGAGTACAGGTAGAGAAAGATACAGAGCATCGGTTGAAAAGAAAAAGCCAAAAATAAAAATTAAATTTGGTAATGTTTTGTTTTATCTTTTTTGTACATTACTCCTTGCAGGAGGGATATACTCATATATTAGCTTTAACAATGTAAAAAATGAGAATCCTTTAGAAGGAGGAAATACGGAATATTACTTACTTTCAAGTAAGAAAGATGCTCTTGAAAAAACATTGGTAGTATTTGAGGAGGAGTATAACGAGTCTGAAAGGATAAGTAGGGTATATTTGTACTTGGAGAATAAGGATAAACAGATTTCAATACTTGTGTATTTGCCAGGATGGGTAGAGTATGCAGGATTAGAAGAGGATTTCGGTAATACAGTTCCAGTGTCTTCGTTTAAATATGCTGGAGAGTTTAAACAGAGAGGCAGAGGGGTTGAGTATGCAATATGGCAAATAGAACAAGTTTTAGGTACTAATATTGATGAATATATATGGTTTAATGCATCATCGTTCAAGGTCTTTAGTGAGAAGCTGGGAGAATCAACGGGAGACCCAATATATGCTCAATACTATGCAAATGGTTTCGAAGCATCAGATGATGCCTTTTTTCTTAATAGCTTTATCTCAAGATTGGGTTGGGTTAATCTAATTTTTTCTGCATCTAAGTTTAAAGATTCAGAATCAACTGTTTATTCCTCTTTACCAACACTAGCAAGTACTGTTGTTAAGTTAAAACAAATAGAGCAGGGAACACTTTCTTCTAGACCTTATATCATTGATTTAAGTGATAACAAATACCTTTCTCAAGAAGAATTGGTTGATAGCGGGGGTATATCAAATACAATCAAAACAAGTGAGTTTGATGCTACTTGGAGAGAGCATATAGATAGTATGATTGATCGTGAGCTAGAGAAAGAGAGAACAAGAGTTGAGGTTTATAATGGGAGTGGAGTAACTGGTGCTGCAGGGCAGTATGCAAGAAGAATTAGAAATAGTGGGTGTGAGGTAGTAAGGTTTGAAAATGCTCCAAATAATGTAGACAATACAATCTTTTATGTTCCGAATAAGGAAGAATACAATGATTCCCTATCTACGATAATGGAGATATTCCCTGGTCAATATGAAATAATAGAGGGTAGGCCATCATTTATGACAACAGGAGATATTGTTATCATTTTGGGTAAAGATATCTCTAGGATGTACTCTTTTTAAGAGTATCTTCTAAATATTCTCTTTCTAGGGTAAAATGTCTATGTTATGACTATGCCAATTGTAATATTAATACTTATATTTGCTTCTCTTCTTTTTGTAGCCTTCGTTTTTCTTGTCGGTGGTAAATCAAAGGAAGAATCAGTGGTTTTTGATGAAGTAAGAAATCCATTAATAATGCAGATATTAGTTCCAAAAGAGAATGATAGAACTCCATTAGCTGCCGAGCAGATGTTTGCCTCCATACATGGTATATTGGGAGATTCTAGAAAATCAGAAGATTTAATTAGTTTTGAGATAGCTTCAAGTGGTAATGAGGGTATAAAGTTCTACAGTGTTGTGCCACACCATTTAGCAAAATTTGTAGAGGGTCAAATATATGCTCAATATCCAAATGCAGATATTAGATATGTGGATGATTATGCAAAAAACAAAGAAGCGGAAAAACAGTTGTTTGTTACAACAGGAGAAGTAGAATTAGAAAAAGACTATATATTCCCGATTAAAACATTTAGAAATTTTGAAGTAGATCCACTTGCTGCTATCACTGGAGCAATATCAGATTTAAAGTTAGATCAATATGCATGGATACAGATATTAGTTAGACCTGTATCCAACTATTGGCAGAGTAATTCAAAAAAATATATTACAGCAATTAAAGAAGGGAGAAATCCATACGGAGGGGGATTTTTTGATCAGTTAGCAGGGTTAATGCAGGGAGTAGGTAATACCCTATCAAATATAAATGGGGAAGAGACTAAGAGAAAAGAGGTTGTTAAATTAGAACCAGGTCAAGAGGAAGAATTAAGTGAGATTGAAACTAAGATGCTTAAGTTGGGTTTTGAATTCAATGTAAGGATTGTTACAAAGGCTTCAACACAGATGGATTCAGAACAAATATTTAGGGATATTGTTGCAAGTTTCAAACAGTTTACTACAGCACATTTAAATACTTTTATACACTCGTCACCATCAAAATCTGGAAAAGTAATTTATGAAAGTTATGTGAAAAGATACTTACCATCAGATATTGTGGACATATTAAATATTGAGGAATTAGCATCGCTATATCATATGCCAAATATTTCAGTAGAGACTCCTAATATTGCATGGAGTAGGTCTAAGAAAATTGAACCTCCAATGAATTTACCTAAGGTTGGTGAGAATGGTGTAACGGTATTTGCGGAAACAGATTACAGAGGTTCTAGATTTGAATTTGGTATAAAAAGAGAAGATAGGAGAAAGCATTTCTATATATTAGGTAAAACAGGTGTTGGTAAATCCACAGTATTTAAGAATATGTTTATCTCTGATATCTTACGTGGTGATGGTGCATGTTTAATAGATCCTCACGGAGAGTTAGTTGATGAACTTTTGGATTTCATTCCTCCAGAGAGAATTGATGATGTAATATATTTCAATCCTACAGATACAAATTTCCCTATTGGTTTTAATCTTTTAGAATTAAAAGATAAATCTCAAAGGGACTTGATCGCTGATGGAGTAGTGGAAGTATTTAAAAAGCAATTTGGTACATCTTGGGGACCAAGGTTACAATATATTCTTACAAATACTGTTGCTACTGCACTTGAAGCTCAGGGTACAACTCTCCTCTCAATATTAAGACTACTTACAGATCGTAATTACAGAAAATTTATTCTTAAACAGGTTAATGATCCAATTTTGGTTAAATTCTGGGAAGAAGAGTTTGCTCAAATGTCTCAGAATCAAAAACTACTTTCAGAAAGTATTTCTCCAATACAAAACAAAGTAGGAAGATTTGTATCTTCTGCTGTTACTAGAAATATAATTGGACAAGTAAAATCGACTATTGATTTAAGAGAGATAATGGATAACAAAAAGATATTACTTGTTAATCTTGCTCAGGGTAAATTAGGAGAGGAAACAGCATCTCTACTTGGAGGAATGATTATAACAAGGCTTCAATCTACGGCTTTAGAAAGAGTAGATATGGCTGCTGATGATCGTAATGATTTCTATTTGTTTGTTGATGAATTCCAAAATTTTGCAACAGATTCTTTTGCTAAGATTCTTTCAGAAGCTAGAAAATTTAAACTAGATTTATGTATGACTAATCAATATATTGATCAATTACCTTTAACAGTAAGGCAAGCTATATTTGGAAATGTAGGAACTTTAGGTTCATTTGTTGTAAGTCAGGCAGATGCTTCCATCTTAGAGAAAGAATTTGCTCCAAATATTGCTTCTGAGGATTTAGTTTCTTTAGATGCACACTCAATGTATATCAAGTTATGTATAGATGGAATGACATCAAACACATTTAGTGCAAAATCGCTTCCTCCAAGGTTTGAGCCATTTGGGTTAAAGAATAAGGTAATAGAGCTTTCGAGAAGTAAATATGGTACGCCTAAAGAAGTGATTGAAGATAAAATAATAAGGTGGAGTAATCAAACATATAGTGAGAGTGGTAATAGATCTGTAATGAGCACTAGTAGCAAAGAGAAAAACGAAACTAATCCCACGGAGTAGGAGATAGTTTCATTCTATGATATTTTGTATAAAGGTTTTAAATTAATATATATGAAAAATACTTTATTAAAATGGGAGGAATATTAGAACAAAAAGCAGTACTTAGTTCAGAGTTTGAAACCCCAACTTCAGATATTAAACAGAAAACACCTTTGGGAACAACAATAATACATTTCTCTCCACAAAAACAGCAGTATTGGATTGGAAAGAGAGATATGAAATTAGAATCTGCATATAGTGAAATAGCTCCAAATATCCCGTCCGTAAATGTAAATCATAAAGATTTGTTTATAAAAAAATGCGGAGAATATTATAAGCAACTTGAGGATAGGGGAATAGCTTTAAAAAATATTGAAAGATGGGATGATTATGAAATAGTTAGAATGTTTGGTAAGGGTTTAAATCCTACATCGTTAGAGACTGCGAGAAAAAACATCGAATTTTTTACTGAAAGCCTTGTTTGTAATGAAGATACTTTAAGAGTAGTAGAGTATGGACCAGGATCTGGTTGGTCTACTATTATGTTAATGAATTATCTTAAAAAGGGGTTCCCAGAGAAGAAAGTTGAACTATATACGGTGGATATGTCTCCTCACTCAGTTGTTGCTACACAGAACTCCCTAGATTATCATCAAATTCCTTGGCAAACTGTTCTTGAAAATAGTAGTGTTGAAGATATAGAAAAGAAAGATGGTGTTATTACCATCGTATTAGAAGATTTTATGAAATTTACCCAAAAACAACCAAATGACTATTTTCATGGATATTTCTCTAGTCATGGTACGGCTTATTTATCTGAAGAAGAGTATTTCAATTTATTAAAATTTCTTAAAGAAAAAGGTAAAAGGAATGCTGTATTTGTAGCAGACTCCTTAGATCCACTGTATACAGTAGAACTTAATACTATACATTTACTTCTATGTTCTTTCTTTCCATCATTACCAGAGAAAATGAAAGAGTATTCTTATAGCAAAAGTTTAAGAAGTAACTCAAAATATTTTTCAGGACAAGAAGTAAAGAAAATAACGAAAGTAAATAATGCGGAATCTAGGCTGTTTTATAATTGGAACAACTATTTATTATCACACTTCAAGTATAAATATTTAATCAGAATGATGGAATCGATAAAGATAACTACGGATGTAATAGAAGAGTATAGGGAGGACGTATACCCTTCATATTTAGTAAATACCCTTGTAAAGAGAGAGGAATTAAATGGCTGGAAACCATTTGATAATTTGCCAAAATGTCCATTATATATAACGAATTGTGGATTCTTTTTAGATAAGTAAAATGACAGATTTTATAGGAGTAATAAACCTGTTCTCTGGAATCAGCCAAATATTACTTGGAGGTGTGGTCTATTTTTCTGATTTAAAGGATAAAGTTAAAAGATACTATTTTCTTTCTACTCTTTTCCTAGGATTATGGTCGTTATCAATATATTTCTATTCTAATCCTCAAATTTTTGATTCAACTACTTGGTTAAGAATAGTTTACTCTATGGCATACTGTATGACACTAGGATTAATCCTGTTTGCTAGGGTCTATCCAGTGGAGCTAAAAGAAAAATTCCGTCTTTTTCTTATAATAATCTCTATATATATGGTTGGAATGGGTTTTGTTCTATGGACTACTAACTATATTGTAGTTGATACAGTTCAAGTTGCAGATAAGTACAATAGTATTGCTAAAATGGGTCCTTTATACCTATTGTATGGTCTCCCAGAATTTATTACAGCCGCCTATGTAGTTGCATACTATTTAAAACAATCTAAAGTTCTTGAAGGTATAAAGAAGAGACAGGTACAATTCTATGTAATGGGTGGAATAATAATGTTAGTTCCTGTGTTCCTCTTTGATTTCATATTCCCATTACTACTAAATGATACTTCATATTATAAATATAGTACCCTAGGTAATACTGCATGGACTGTAATAGTAGGATATTCTATCCTAACAACAAGATTTCTAGATGTTAGAATTATTGTTGGGTCTATCGCTTCAGTATTTTTAAAATCCCTTATCTTGATTCTCTTACTTCTAGGTATACTCTTTGGTATTGTTCCTCTTTGGGAGATAACCTTATCCATAATTGGTGTTTTTAAACTTACCATTGTTGCAATATTCGCAGTATTAATAATAACTAAACTGTTTAATGTAGTGGAAGAGTTCGTTGCAAACAATTTCATATATGTTAAATATCATCCAATAAAGACATTAAGAGAATATTCAAATAAAAATCTTAACACAGTAAATTGGGATGATATTGTTAATAGTCTCTTAGAGGTAATAACTAATTCTTTTAAAACATACTTTGTTTATACAATACTTTTCAACGATAAAAACCAGCTTGTTATTAATAAGGCAAGTGGAAACTCCAATATTGATACATCTAAAATAATTGAAATATTGGATGTATGGAAAAGGTTAAATAGTAATAGGATATTAATATTCTCAGAATTAAAAAATGACAGAAAGGCTGGTAAAAAGATAATTGATGATAAGAGAAACTCTATTCTGTCTTTTATGGAAGAAAACAAAATTGAAATAATATTTTCTTTAAAAGAGTTTGGTAAATTTGAAGGTGCGGTATTCGTTGGGCAGAAATCAGATCATAATTCTTTTACTGTTGGAGATATAGATTTCCTTGATAGTATAATGCAAAGTACCCAAATTGCATTAATAAGGGCCTCCCTATACTCAGAATTAAAAACATTTAATATTACTCTACAAGAGAAGGTAAATGAACAAACTCAAGAGTTACAAGTAAAGGTTAAAGAATTAGAAGAAGCTAGAAGGAAAGAAAACGATATGATAGATATAATGGGGCATGAACTTAGGACACCAGCAACAATAGTAAAACTTAATGCGAGTTTTCTTACCAAATTCATTGGAGAGATTACATCTAATCCAGAAGGGTATCAAAAATATGTTAAGAGAATACAAGATGCAATTGAAAATGAAATCAAATTGATTAATACATTACTTAGTAGTGCTAAGTTAGAAGGAGATAAGATTGAATTAAATCCTAAAGAGGTAGATATTAAACAGGAAATAGAGATGGCTATGCATGGTTGTGAGTCTGAGGCAAAAAACAAAGGTCTTGTACTTATTAATAATACTAATATGAATACTCCTTCTGTATATGCAGATAAGGCTAGAGTAGTGGAAATATTAAATAATCTTTTAAGCAACTCCATCAAATATACAAACAAGGGTGGAGTAGAAATATACACAGAATATGATAAGAATTTTGTAAAAATATCTATCAAAGATACTGGTAAGGGAATAGCGAAGGAGGATATCCCCAAATTAGGTCAAAAATTCTATAGAGCATCTACATATATAAATTCAGATTTAACTCATAGGGCAGATATTGTAAGACCTGGTGGGACAGGATTGGGATTGTTTGTAACGTATAATTTAGTAAAAAAAATGGGTGGAGATATTACTGTGAATAGTGAAATAGGAAAAGGAACAACATTCTCTTTTACATTACCAAGATTTAATGGACAGGAAATTAGTCCCTCACTAACATCAAACAACATGTTTGAGAAGATAGGGTTAAGAAGATAACTACTTTTTGTCGAATATTCTCTAAAGTGGTAAAATGCATATATATTAAATGTTTCTATACATACTCATATGTCAGGACATTCTAAATGGTCTACAATTAAACATAAGAAAGCAGCTAATGATGCTAAGAAGGGAAAAGTGTTTTCTAAGATGTCTACACAAATAACTCATGCTGCTAGGCAGGGTGGGGGAGACCCCTTTATGAATCCAAATTTAAGATTGTATGTAGATAAGGCAAAGAGTGTAGGATTTCCAATAGATAGAATAGAGAAAGCAATTGCTAAAGGTGTTGGAAGTAGTGCTGATGGGGTAGTGTATGAGGAAGCTACATATGAAGGATTCGGACCTGGTGGTATTCAAATAGTTGTAGATACACTTACGGATAACAAAAATAGAACAGTAGCTGACTTAAGACAACTTTTTGAATCAATAGGGGGACATCTTGGAGATAGTGGTTCGGTATCTTGGAATTTTGAAACAAAGGGATATATAGCTGTAAAGTGTGGACATATGCAAAAATCTGAAAAATATGGTCAAGAAGATATTTTCGTTGCTGAGAGTAGGGATGAAGTAACTATGGCTCTTATGGATATAGAAGGGGTTTTAGATATTAATGAGATAGATATAGATGGTATAGAAGGGTTAGAAATATATACAAACTACAATACTTTATCAAAGGTAAGAGATAGCATTTTAAAGTTAGGTTATGTTGTTGAAGAGGCAGAGATAATTAAAGAGCCCAAAATGACGAAAGAACTGTCTGGTGAAAAGTTAGAGAAGGCTCAAAGTGCATTAGAAACTTTAGATGATCATGATGATGTACAGAGTGTCTGGAGTGATTTGGCCTAAATTAAATGACTAGTGTAAATGAGAATATTGGGTATAGATCCGGGTTTAGCTATTACAGGATGGGCTATTGTAGATTTTGAAAAGGGTACTCCAAAAGCAGTAGATTATGGATCAATTCTAACAGAGAAGGGTAAAACAGTTTTTGAAAGATTAAGTGAAATATACAAAGATTTGAATGGGATATTAGATGAATTTAAACCTGAATATTGTGGTATAGAGACATTACTTTTCTATAACAATGCAAAAACAGCAATAGTTGTAGGAGAGGCAAGGGGAGTAATACTGTTGGCATTACAAGAGCATTTAATCCCAATACGAGAGTTCACACCATTACAAGTAAAAAGTAGTATTTCAGGGTATGGTAAAGCTACTAAAAAGCAGGTACAAGAGAATGTAAAAATCATATGTAATTTAGATGAAATTCCTAAACCTGACGATGTGGCAGATGCGCTAGCAGTAGCCATAGCTTGTTCTGATAGATTAAAGATGGATGAATTAGTTTAATATGGTAAGATTGTTTAAATATGATTTCATATATATCTGGTAAAGTAATAAAGAATGAAATTGGGAAAGTTAACTATATGGATATTTTAATACCTTCTGGTATTGGGTATAGAGTCTTTGTTACTTCTCAATTTAAATTTGTAGAGAAAGATACTGACGTATTTGTATATACAAGTTTTCAAGTAAGAGAGGATAGTCAAACATTGTATGGCTTTAATACGGAGTTAGAGAGAGATTTTTTTGAGCAGTTACTTACAGTATCTGGGATTGGTCCTAAATTAGGACTCTCTATACTTTCTACATACAGTATGGAGAGAGTTAAGGAGTTAGTATTAGAAGGAGATTCTAAAATGTTAAGTAAGGTATCAGGGTTAGGTTTAAAGGGTGCTCAAAAAATCATTCTTGAATTAAGAGGAAAGATAGACTTTGATAGGGATGATATTAATAGTAAGAGTGATATTAGGTTAAAAGAATTAAAAGAAGCTCTTAGGTCGTTGGGTTTTACAGGCTCAGGTTTAGAAGAAAGTGTTAAGAGGGGAGGAGAGTTACTTAAAAAAGAGAATATGGACATTGAGGATTTAATTCGAAAAGTATTAGTACAATAATATGATTAAGTCTAGTAAGAAAACTGAAGAAAAGAATGTATTAAAAAACAGTAAGGTAGTAATTAGTACAAAAGAAATAGAAGAGGCAGAACAAAAGATTAGACCATCTAAGATTGATGAAATGATTGGTAGAGTACAAGAGAAAGAGACTGTTAAGATGATGATTAATTCTGCAAAGAAAAGAGGTGAGGTAATAGATCATATCCTTTTCTATGGTCCTCCAGGTTTAGGAAAGACTACATTTGCGTTGGCCATTGCAAATGAAATTGGAAGCTCAATTAGAATAACCTCTGGTCCTGCAATAGAAAGGCAGGGAGACTTAGCCGCAATCTTAACGAATCTTAAAGCTAATGATGTCCTCTTTATTGATGAAATACATAGGCTTTCAAGAGTAGTAGAAGAGATTTTGTATCCTGCTATGGAGGATAGGGCATTGGATATTGTAATGGGTAAAGGTCCTTCTGCAAAAACAATTAGATTGAATTTAGAGCCATTTACATTAATAGGTGCTACCACTCAGATAGGGAAGATTAGTTCTCCAATGAGAGATAGGTTTGGTTTAATACAAAGGTTAGATTTCTTTGAGCAAGAGGATATGATTGAGATACTAAGGAGGGCTGCAAAGCTTTGGGATATCCATATAGACCAAGAAGCACTCAAACTTGTGTCTGTGGGCTCTAGGGGGACTGCAAGGGTGGGTTTAAGATTGTTGAGAAGAGTAAGAGATTATGCAGATAGCTTAGAATCTGATTTGATAGATACTGATATTGTACAGAAGACAATGAAATTACTTCGTGTTGATGATTTAGGTCTTGAAAATATTGATAGAGAAATTTTAAGAGTAATATATTTTGATTTTAATGGAGGTCCAGTAGGGGTATCTACTTTAGCAAACATTATATCTGAAGAGATATCTACTGTATTAGATGTCCACGAACCTTACCTTATGAAATGTGGTTTAATTAAACGTACATCAAGGGGTAGGGTACTTACTCCAAAAGGTATAAAATATGTAGAAGGTATATGGCACTAGAAGTAATAAATACAAATGATGATTCGGTAAAAAGGGGTAAATTACTTTCATTATCCCTAATTATTGCACTCTCTATTTTTATCCAGACTATTGTTAAAATAAATGAGGGAGATGTGTTTAGGACTGTTTCAACAGCAATGATATATCTTGTTGTTTCTTTCTTGGGCTTAATTTGGGCATTTAATTTCCAAGTTAAGATAAGGTCTCTTCCATTTCTTTTACAGAGCTCTCTTTTTGTAATGTCCGAATATCTTTTTATCCAGTTATTCTTTGTTCAGAAGTTTAGTCGTATATACGAGGGTCTAATCTTGTTAGTATTAGTAGCTATGATATTTGTTGGTACTTATGTATCTTTCCTTATGGCTAATGTGTTTAATGTGAATCTTTACAAAAGTATCCCATTGGTTCATGTTGGTCGTACTACTTCATATATTATTTCTACCTTCTCAGTATTCTTTATTACTTTCGGACTTCTATCATTACAATTACCTGTATATATTCTCATTCCTTTAGTAATTGGTGTTTCAGTATTTCTGTCCTTTATTCACTTAAAGAATTTAGGATATGAGGGAGTATTAATATTTAGAAAAACATTCCTAGTCTCTTTAATTGTAATCTTCATGTTCATCGGTTCATTTCTTACTGGTGTTTTACATGAGCTTTCTGCTTTAAGCCCAACAGTAGGGTACTTCGCAGGTATTGGAATAGCCAATATGAGGAGTATAGATAAAAGTAAAAATTGGGAAATGCTTTTGTATATATTAGCCTTAATAATTGTTATTGTGGTTAATATAAAATTGAACGTTTTTTCATAGGCCTGGCTAAGAGTAGGGGGTAGGGCCCATAGTGGGTTTTGACCCATAGTTTCACATACCCTATAGTTTGTCAGTGTGGATAACTAAGTGCTAATACATTTAATAATAGATGTGTAATAAAAAATAAATAGGGAAATCATTAAATTAGAGATATTGAGGTGGTAGTAAATGAGGGGGGATATACTACTCCCTGTTAAAATATGTTATGATTTCTAATATATATAACCGAGTATAATCATCCTTATGTGCGGTTGTATATTTGTAAGGCCGGAAGAGTATTGATTCTTTAGGCTTTCTTGTTAATCTAATTATTAATAAATATTTATATTTTATTTATTTTTTAAAATTTATTTTCACTTTCTATTTTCTTCCTATACCCTCTATTTCCTTTTATCTATGGGAAAAACAGAAAATATCCCCTACTTTGATTTATATTTTTTAAACCCTTAATATATACATATGAAAAGAGATGAAATGATAAAGAAGATACCTAAATTACCTAATCAGGACGACTTTTTGCTTGATTTACAGAATAACCATTACAGTTACCAAACCATAATTAATTATGCACGCGATCTAAGTATATTTAGTGTATATTTACATTTTAATAATATAGAGTTTGGGAAACTTTCTAAGAAGGAACTTTCTAATTACAAAGGATATCTAGGAAGTGGAAATCACTTGAAAGATTTGGATAGAATTAGGAGTAAATACTTAGGTAATGGCTTAGGTACAACGGAAAATGGTAGCGAAGCCACCAGAGGCTCTACAAGGCCTGGGAACGATTTGGGTGGTATGAATACACCTACCAACAAGTCAAAAAATTCTGACCAAGCCTCAAATGACACTCAGGAGATATATAAGGATGACTTTCTTACCAATGTTTACAGTAAGGTCTTTGGTTCACTTGGAATTTTAGAACGACCTTTGAATTCTAGATCAAGAAGTAAAAATGGTTTAGATGTTAGAAGTATTAACCGAATGCTATCTGCCTTACGATCATATCTTAAATTTAGGATTGAATGGGATTTGGAAATACCACTTCCACCTGATGCTGTAAAAATGGTTAGAGGTGAAAAGAAGCTAAAAAAGGTTGCATCATTGGAAGATTTAATTAGATTGATAGAGTCACCAATGGAATTTGAGAAAGATGAGAAGGTGGCTCTTAGGAATAGATGTATGTTAGAAATGCTTTTTGCTTCAGGGATGCGTATTTCTGAGTTGCTAGGATTAAATATGGAGCAATTAAATGTTGAAGGTAAGCTGTATATTACTGGGAAAGGTAAAAAAGAAAGAGCAATTTATCTAACTCCAAGGTCATTAGGATGGTTGAATAAGTATTTAAAATTAAGATTAATGTATGCTTTTTCAGAAAGGGCTAAAGAAGAACAACCAGGTGTTGTTGATGAACTTTTTATAGATTTAGGAATTGAAAACAAAGAAAACATGAAACACCGTGAAACAAATTTGGATAAAGATTTTTCTAAGAATTTAAATTTAGAAGTTTTTGATTCAAGTAACAGGAAATATATTACATTGATAGAGAATTATAGAAAAAATAATTTCCTAAAAAGATTCGACTCCCCTGCCCTATTCATACCATTCTCTGGTTCTAGGTTTGAAAGTAATAACTTTAGATTATCTACAAACTATTTTCAGGAAAAAATAGCAGAATACAGGAGAAAACTTGGTATACAAATACCAACATCAGCACATAGTCTTAGGCATGGTTTTGCAACATATTTAGCTCAACAAGGTGCCAGTCCAGTTGCATTGCAGATATTACTTGGTCACGAGAGTTTAGATACAACAACAAAATATGTTCATGCCAGTGAAGAGTTTGCTGAAGAAACCGTAAGAAAAAATCACCCACTAAAGTAACTTACTTATCATCAATAAAGTCTTGAATTGCTTGTGCATCAGGATCTCCAATATTAGATTGTACAGCAGCAACGGCAGTTGGATCTCCTGCTTGGTACTTTTCCATTTGTTCTTTAATACTTTTTGCATCTTCAATTACATCTCTTAGATATTGATTAATATATTCAAACTTTTTTGTTTCTGCCATATCTCCGTATGCCTTAACGAATATTTGGGATATTCTATCTATGGCTTCTTGTTGGGTATTTATAGGGGTTTGAATTAATTCTTCTAGTTGTGTTAGTACAGATTCATCTGCATTCTCCGATAGATCTGCTATTACAATATCTATAGCATCTTCAAGTGCAAGGTCTAACAATTGATTAATTTTTTCCTCATTAAAACCCAACTCAAAGAGCTGTTTTTTTAATTCTTCAAATTCAATATTTGGATTCATATATATTTTTTACTTATATTATTTCCCTATCAGATTCAATAGGTTTCTCGCACCCTCATTATTCATTCTACTTAAAACCTCAGTAAGTGTTGGGTTTGGATTACCCATTTGTATTGCATCTACAAAACCGTTTAGTAGTTGATGAGTACCATTAGTTCCCAAATGGTTCATGAGCATTTGTCTTGTTACTCCAGCTTGTTTTAGGGCTTGTTCAGCTAGGTTAGGAGCCATTTCATGTACACCACCTACATAGTTGGAGTGATTAAAAGCTTCTCCAGGTAAATTCCCTTGTGGTTGGCCAGCTAGGTTGCTATTCCAAGCACTTCCTTCAAGATTAACACGTCCATTTTCTACTAATACACTGTCTGGTACTTCTGTTCCACCTAGGGGTACTTCTGTTTGAGTAACTTGTTGTGTATCTGGCAATGAGTTTTGTCCTGGTATCTGTGATGCAACTGTATCAATACTACTTGCATCTGGATTGAATATATCTCCAACTCTATGTATTAAACTTTCACCTCCAATTGGTATTTGAGCTATTGATGTAACTGCAAATCCTATTCCAGCTCCAATTAAGAATGGCTTTACATATGTCATTGCTGTTCTCATTGTTGTGGCAAATCTAAGTCTTCTTTCTATTCTTGTTTTCTCATTTTGATCTTCAGTATTACTCAATTGCTGTTTCAATCTTGTTTCTCTATTTTGGAAGTACTGTAATCCACTATTTGCAGATTTTGCAGCTATACCTAATGCAAAGGAACCAATTATAGTGCCACCGGGTGTAGATGTAGATAGGGCTATAGATAGAGCTCCACCAGCTACTGCCCCTGCAACACCAGATGCAATTATCCCAGCTCTTCTTAGATTTCTATCTCTTCTTTCTTTATCAAGATTACTCCTATCAGTATTACTATTTTCTGGAGTAGTAACTACAACAGGGATAGGAAGAGGTTCTGGTTCAACAGGTTCTACAACAGGTTCTGGTTCAACAATAGGTGTTGTACTATTCTGATTTTCTAATTCTTTTATACGATTCTCAAACATTGAGATTTGTAATTTTAAAACTTCTAGATTATTTTTTAAATCCTCTATCTCTGTTCTTTGTTCTTCCTTCTCTTTATATACATCTTGGTTCTCAAAGAATTTTTTACCAGTATCTGATAGAGGTCGAAGGTTATTAAAACCTTTATTTGCTTCTTCATTTGAATCTAGAGCTCTCTGATGTTCAATCCTTCTGTCACTTTCATTTACCAACCTATTAACATCTGAAGCAAAAGATTTTTGATGTTCATCTTCTTCTTTTGCTAAATTCTTCTGTATCTCTTCTAATGGGGTGTCCTTATCATACTTGGGGTTCAATGCTTTTTGTAATGCTCTGTTTGTATCATAGACAGGTTCTATCTTAGAAGGTTCTGTTACAGGAATAGATTCATCATACCTAACATTTACCTGATCTCTAAAATGCACTAAATTTGCAGTCCTTTCCTCAGGAGATTCTTCTGTAGGTTGAAAATTCTCGTTTATTATTTGTCCCATTGCATCGTGAGGCATATTAATTGATTAATAAGATTAGTTTTATACAAAATCCTATTAATTATTATGGAAGAATTAATAGGCAGATTTCTATTATTAGGATATTATCTACCCATATATATGTCAAGGAAGTAATTGTTTAGAAAACATTATTAATCTGATATATTATGTATATGGAATTAAGGATTTTAAGAAAGATTAGAGACACTTTAAAAAACAGATACCCAGAGATAATACTTGTATTATTAGTATTCACAATATCAATATTATCAATAGGATGGGGAAAGAATTTAATATCTAATGATAATTACTCTCCAGAATTAAACCCTACTCTATCAATATCAAGATATATTGAATCTCCTGCATGGAGAAGTTATAGAGTATTGGGATTTGCATCAGAAAGTGAGCAGGCAGATGTATTTAGATCGGTAATATTTGGAGTGTTGAAACCAATTTTACCAGATTGGATATTGGGACAAATGTTTTACTTAGTATGTCTTTTTGTAGGTTCCTTCTTTATTGGTAAATTAGTATCTACTTTTATAAAGGAAAGTAAACTTAAAAAATATACGAATTTAGCATTCCTCTTTAGCTCAATTACTTACCTAACAACACTTTGGACAATGTGGTTGTTCTATCAAAGTATGTCTCCATATATTAGTAACTTCGGATTCTTACCATTACTACTTTGGTCCATATATCTCTTTGTTAAAAAGGACAATTTAAAAAATGCTTT